>Ga0210394_10000229_pt1 | contig 132483 bp, 116 predicted proteins | sample IncBWC12MmetaG_FD_160121 | JGI IMG/M metagenome (GOLD analysis project Ga0210394, IMG submission 160121) | Forest soil microbial communities from Barre Woods Harvard Forest LTER site, Petersham, Massachusetts, United States - Inc-BW-C-12-M | ecosystem: Environmental > Terrestrial > Soil >...
TTACCTAATTGTTAAAATTACTTTGAGATTAAATGCAGGCGGCAGGTCTTACAGCGCGGAGACCATGCGGGCGATGGCGTCGTCAAATGTGGAATTGCCGTCGAGGTACGGTTGCCAGAATTGCGTAAGCAGCTTGAAGTATCCGTCCCAGCCTCGCGCGTAGATGCCTTCGCGAATGGCGTAGGGGGTATAGCTCGTGGTGGATACCCTGCCGGAGGCGCTGTCGGTGGTTGTGGTAGAGATGACTGGGCGGATGACTTCGCCGGTGGTGTAGAAAATCAGCGCGTGCCACAGATCGCGCGGGATGCCTTTTTCGCGCTGGCGGCATTCGCGGATGATAGCTTGCTGTACCGGTTCAGCGATGCCGTGCGAAGCTTCGTGGAAAAGCACTTCCAGAGCTTCGACATCCTGGTTACGCGGGTCAATACTGGAAATGGTGACACGCAGAGGGTCGAGGGTAGTGTAAGCGCCCTGTCGATTGGCATAGGCGCATACGTCAACGCGGATTTTATCCTTGGGCCACTTCGTTTGATAAATATCGGCGAGCCGCTGTGAGAGACCCAGCCCCTGCTCGCGCACCAGGGGTGCGACGCGCATCACCCAGCGGCGGTTGGCCAGATCGTGGCTTGGCCATTGATGCGCGCGATAGACCGGCGCGGCTTCCTCCAATACGTGGGTTAGATTTGCAGGCAGGCCCGCGTTGCAGGTTTCTTTTTTTCTTCCAGACAATTCATCGCAGCCATCGAAATCGCCGAGCTGATTTTTTATCAGGATCAACTCGGTGGTGAACAGCAAATCCTTGTCGACATAGTTTGCCGCGTAATAGCTGAGGGCTTCGTTCCAGGCGCGCTGCTCCGCGGGCGTCAGAGTGGACTTCGCGCCGGGAGAAGATTTCAGCGTGGGGCGGTTTTTCCCCGGCGCCTTATCATTGTCGGCACCCGTCGGCGAGCCCGGCGAAGGGCCGAATTTCGCTTCCTGATAAAGGGTGTGATGAAGATTGACCCAAAAGCCGCTATGGAATTCAAAAACGGGCAGCGGGCCGTAGACTGAGCCTTCATTAGTTTGGGCCGCGCCGCGCGGAACCCACACCGCCGTGCTCGCGAATAACAAGAATGATGTAGCGATAAATGACCGGGCCATGCGATTTGGAAATAGTAGCGTTAAGTTTGCGCGCGCACAAATGCGGTGAAGGCGGGTGCGATTGCTTTAGCAACACAGGGTTACAAATTGTGGGATTGGCGATACTCGCGAACTACCCTGGCTACGTCGCGTTGCTCCCCATCGACAAGGTAGTTGAGGTGGCGCATGTCTTGCCCGCTGATTTTGCCGCTTAACTCTGCCAACGCGCCGCGCAGTTGCGAAAATTTTTCAAGCGTGGCTCGGCGGACGATTGGCACAGCGTCATATGGAGGAAAATAATGGCGGTCATCTTTCAGGATCACCAGATGCAGCGAGTCGATGACGCCGTCGGTGGAATTGCCGGCCACGATGTCCACTTTGTGATCCTGCAGCGCGCGATAAATCAGGCCGAGATCCATGACGCTGGGTTGCTGGACAAAATGCAAGCCATAGCGTTCGCTCCAACCGCGAAAACCATCAGCGCGCTCCAGAAATTCAAAACCAACGCCGACGCGCCACTTGGGAGCGATCGGAACGAGGTCGGACATACGCTGCAGATGAACCTGCCGCGCGTCTTCGCCACGTATTACCATGGCGAAAGTATTTTCGAAGCCCAGCGGCTCGGTAACTTCAAAATTAAATCGCTCGCCGTAAAGCTGCTTCACTCGCTGGTACACGGCGGAAGAGTCGCCGGTCGGGCTTTCGTTAAGGACAGCATTCAGTGCGGTACCGGTGTATTCAACGTAAAGATCGACTTGCCCCGCTTGCATGGCTTTGTGGACCAGCAGAGTGCCGCCCAGATTAGTTTTGCGCTGCACGTGAATGCCGGTGCGGGCTTCGATGTGCTGGGCAAGCAACTCCGCGAGAACAACCTGTTCTGTAAAAAATTTGGAGCCGATTACGATTTGAGGTTTTGGCGCGTGACAAGAAGTGGCGAACGCTAGCGTTACAACAAGGATTAAGGAAAAGAGTCGGCGCATCAGCGCACTAATTTCTCACGAGCAGTACTAAAGAGGAAGGACGAACTATTCTGATCGATCGGTATGGGCGATGCGGGTAAAGATTATTGGACACGCAGGCGCCGCTCGATTAACGCGAGGAACCCATCGGCGAGGATCGCTAACATAGCCGCAGGGATTGCGCCTGCGAGTATCACCGCATCGCTGACCATCGCCACCCCTCTGAAGATAAATGTACCCAAACCACCCGCGCCAATGGCCGCAGCGATAGTCGCTACCCCAATCGTGATTACCGTCGCGGTGCGGATGCCGGCCAAAATAACCCCCAAAGCGAGCGGCAAGCGCACGCGAGTGAGAATTTGCGTGTTGGTCATGCCCATAGCTTCCGCAGCTTCCAACACCGCAGGATCAATGCCGGTGAGTCCGACATAGGTGTTGCGAAGAATGGGCAGCAACGCGTAGAGCACCAGCGCGACAATCGCCGTGCGCGGGCCGATGCCGCCAATAAATGGAATGGGAATCAAAAATCCGAACAGCGCCAGGCTGGGAATGGTCTGAAAAACGCTGGCCAGACCGAGAGAAAAAGTGCGCAGCGCGGGACGCTGCACGATGACCATGCCCAGCGGCACAGCAATCACGATGGCAATCGACATGGCGATCAAGACGAGTGCGATGTGATCGAGCGTGGCGCTCCAGATTTCCGAGCGGTGCGTAACCATGAACGTCCAGGGCGTCATGCCGGCTCCCCCGGAACCGTGTGAAGCGAAGCGCTGAAGGCTTTCACTTCCGGATGATCGATGCGCAGAAATTCCTGAGGCTTGGCGCTGGCTACAATCTTGCCGTTCTCAAGCAGCACGATACGCGACGCCAGCAGGAGAGCTTCACGCAGATCGTGAGTGACGAAGACAATGGTTTTGCCCAGACGGTGGGCCAGTGCAGAAAATTCACGCTGCAACTCGGAACGGGTGACCGGATCAAGTGCGCCGAAAGGTTCGTCCATAAGCAGGATGGAGGGGTCAGCACCAAGGGCTCGAGCAACGCCGACGCGTTGACGCTGCCCGCCAGAGAGTTGCGTAGGCCGCCGCCCTGCAAACTCATTGGGATCAAGTCCTACGATTCTTAACAATTCATTGGTGCGCTCGGCAATTCGCGCCGCATCCCATTTTTCCAACTTGGGAACCAACCCAACATTTTCCGCCACGGTGAAATGCGGGAACAAGCCGGCCTCTTGAATGACATATCCGATGTGGCGGCGCAGTCGAATAGCATCCCAATTGACGGTGGACTTTCCTTCCACCACGACCGCGCCGGACGAAGGCACCAGCATGCGATTGATGAGCCGGAGCAGGGTAGTTTTCCCGCTACCGCTGCGGCCCAGTAAGACCAATGTTTCCCGGGAGTTAACGCGCAAAGAAAGCTCCGAGATAAGCGGCGCGGTCCTACCCTTAACGCTGTATGTCACGCTCTGGAACTCGATGATAGGGTCAGCGGTTGCTGAAGAGATGAGAGCCTCGTTTCCAGGGGTCCTAGGGGTCCTATTGACCGGCCGCATCGGTGGCCTATCATAGAGCATCTAACTCCCCGCGTCGCAACGGAATCTGAAACACTTTAGGACGTCAGAGCCCGTCCAATGACTAGTTCAATCAACAACCGGGGTAACGAATCATGGGCACGATAACCAGCGCAGCGCGCCTGCGCCATGATCTGTCAGCGCGATTAGATGACGCTCGCGCACGCACCGATGAACTGTTTGCGATAGTGCGAAACGAGTCCATGTACGATCGTCCGATCTCGGAGCGCCACCGCATTATTTTCTATGTCGGACACCTGGAAGCTTTTGACTGGAACTTGCTCGCCGAAAGAGCATTTGGTTTAAGACCGTTCCAGCGGACCTTTGATCAATTGTTTTCCTTTGGGATCGATCCGGTCGGCGGTGGATTGCCTACCGATACTCCGTCGGACTGGCCGCAGCGCGATGAAATTACCTCCTACGTGCATGCCGTACGCGACAAGTTGGACGAAGCAATAAGCGAGGCCCTGAGCAAGCCGGACAAAGGCCACCCGCAATTGAGAACGATGCTCGAAGTAGCCGTCGAGCACCGCTTGATGCATGCCGAAACTCTCGGGTATATGCTGCACCGCTTGCCCAGCGAGAAAAAAATTGGCGAACAGATTACAAGAAAAGCCGCAAAGCCTCGCGTCAAGGCGAACCTGACCGAAATTTCCGCGGGCCAGGCTACCTTGGGCCTGGTGAAAGAAAACGGCGACGAATTCGGATGGGACAACGAAATGGAAGCACACCAGGTGGATGTTCCGGCGTTTTCCATCGAGAAGTGCAACGTAACTAACGGCGATTATCTGCGATTCATCCAGGCCGGCGGCTACAAGAATCGCGCGTTGTGGGACGACGAATCCTGGAATTGGAAAACCGCGAACAATGTGGAGCATCCCGCGTTCTGGCGGTGCGATGGAAATTTGTGGTTATACCGGGGAATGTTTGGCGAGGTGCGATTACCGCGTGACTGGCCGGTTTACTTGAGCCACGCCGAGGCTACTGCGTACGCGAATTGGCTGGGAAGGAAATTGCCGACCGAGTCGCAGTTTCATCGCGCGGCATACGGAAGTTCCAAAACTTCCGGAACGGAACGATTCTATCCGTGGGGCAATGAAGCCCCGACCGAGCGCCACGGCAATTTTGATTTTCATTCCTGGGAACCATCCCCTGTGGGTTCGCATCCGGCAGGAGCCAGCGCCTTTGATGTGCAGGACCTGGTCGGCAATGGATGGGAATGGACGCGCACGGAATTCGCGCCGTTCCCGGGATTCAAGGCCATGTCTTTCTACCCTGGATACTCGGCGAATTTTTTTGATGGCAAGCATTACGTGATGAAGGGCGGCTCACCGCGCACCGCTGCGTGCATGCTGCGGCCGTCATTTCGCAACTGGTTTCAGCCCCACTATCCGTACGTGTACGCAACATTCCGTTGCGTAGAAGATTAAGCCAAAAGGAACGCGTCCTTTATGTCGACTCAAGCGGTAGCAACTCGACACGTATCGGAATTTGCCGCGGAAGTTCGCGCGGGGTTAACCAAGGGTGGACAGCGCGAGCTGCCGTCAAAGTATTTGTACGACGAAGTGGGCTCGGCGCTATTTGAAGCCATTTGCGTGCTGCCCGAATATGGCCTGACGCGCGCGGATGCGCGGCTGTTGCAAAATCACGCGCGCGAAATCGTGAATCGATTGCCTTCGCCGCTGCAGGTGGCGGAGCTGGGCAGCGGCACCGGAAAGAAAACTCGCTGGATCCTGGAAGCGCTTTCGCAGCGCCAGAAAACCTATTACTACCCCATCGAAATTTCGCCGTCGGCATTGGCTGCGTGTGAAAAAGAGATGGGGCAGATCGATCTGGTCAGCGTGGTGGGCTACGAACGGCCGTACCTGGAAGGGCTTCGCGCGGTAGCGGACCGTCGCAAAGAGGGGGATCACTTGCTGGTGCTCTTTTTGGGCAGCACCATCGGGAATTTTGACCGCGATGCCGGACGCAATTTTTTGCGTGAACTGCGTGAAACTTTACTTCTGGGCGATGCTTTGCTGCTGGGCACTGATCTGGAAAAAGATATCCAAACGCAGATTCTGGCGTATGACGATCCCGCGGGAGTTACCGCGGCGTTCAATCTAAACATTCTGGGGCGCATCAATCGAGAGCTGGGCGCGAATTTTGACCTCAAGTCTTTCCGTCATGAAGCGCGGTGGAATACCGCCGAGCGGCGCATCGAGATGCATCTCTGCTCGTTGCGCAAGCAAGCCGTGGAGATACCCGCAGCGGGTTTGCGCGTGATGCTGAATCAAGGGGAGACCATCTGGACGGAGAGTTCGCACAAATACAAAGCGGAAGAAGTGTTGGAGATGGCCGCCGATACTGGGTTCCGCTGTGAAGGCCAGTGGATCGACAAGGAATGGCCGTTCGCGCAGAATTTGCTTGTCGCGATCTAATAAGTGCGGGAAATAAAAAAGGCACGCAGTGAGTGTGCCCGGAAATTCTCAGATAGATTCAGATAGATAAGGTGGCCTGATTACTTGGCGGCGAAGAAATCCGAGTTAACGGGAGTATAGCTCTGCCACTTTTCCGGCAGGTCCTCGAGAGCAAATATGGCGGTTACCGGGCAAACCGGGACGCAGGCGCCGCAGTCGATGCATTCCACCGGGTTGATATAAAGTTGCGGGACGCCTTCGAAGCCGGGCTCGTCCTTGCGCGGGTGAATGCAGTCCACCGGGCAAACGTCCACGCACGCGGTATCCTTGGTGCCGGTGCACGGTTCGGCGATTACATAAGCCATTCAAAATCTCCTTTGAGCGAAACACGGGCGAGCAGCGCGGGCGTCTAATTAATAGGAATAGGTAACAGTGACGACGCTTCGGCGAAGACGCATACTCATTGTACGTTAACGGGATTCAGATTCTCAACTTTCGCTCAGGATATTCCGGGGAACGGACGAAAAACATGATGCTTAGAAGAATTGCAGGTGTGGCGATGTTGTTTTGCTTGAGCGGCGTGACTCTGGCGGTTGCTATCGCCGCACCCCAAGCCACCAAGCGGCCAGCGGTGCACGATCCCAAAATCATTGATGCGCAAGGCTATCAACAACTGGTGGAGCAGTATCGCGGCAAACCGTTGCTGGTGACTTTTTGGGCCACCTGGTGCGAGCCATGCCGGGACGAATACCCGATGCTGAATGAGCTGGCCAAGCAATATGCTCCCCAAGGTTTGCATGTGGTAGGAGTGAACCTCAATGACGACGGGGACTTGATCCTGATGCGGCGATTCATCGCCCGGTATAACCCGATTTTCCCTAATTTCCGGAAGAAGATGGGCGGGGAGTCGGAATTTGTGCAGGTGGTAATGCCAGGCTGGAAGGGCGAGATCCCAGCTTCAGTTTTTTATGCCAAGGACGGACGGCAGCTTGGTCATTTGGTGGGCGAAAATAATCGTGAGACGTATGAAGCGGCAATACGCATGGTGCTCAGCTCTGGTGACGACAGCACCGCTACCTCAAAGTGAAGGCATCAAAATATCGGCAAGCTTTTGTTTTTGAGACTGATCAAGCGTCGGCAAACTAAATCCGCGTCCGGAGACAAGACATGTTGGATATGAAAGGTAATAAGATCACTTTTTTTGGGCATAGTACGTTCTCTCTAACCACGCCAAGCGGTGAAGTGGCGCTGCTGGATTCCTGGGTGACCACCAACCCGAAGTGTCCGCCAGACTTAAAAAAGATGAAAAAGCTGGACGCCATATTTTTAACCCATGCGCACAGCGATCATTTTGGAGATTTACTGGCGTTGGCCAAAGAACACAAACCCGCCATCGTGGCAATTTTTGAAACCGCGCATTGGATTGGCGAGCAGGGATTCAGTAAACAGGTCAAGCCCATGGGCAAAGGTGGTACAGTGCGCGTCGGGGATTTCGAAGTGACCATGACCCACGCGTTTCATTCCAACTCTATTGAGGAAAAAGGCAAGCTGATCTACGGTGGAGAGCCCGCGTCTTTTATCGTGAGGCTGCCAGGCGGGCTGATTTTATTCCATGCTGGAGACACCACAGTATTCGGAGATATGAGGCTGATTGCGGAACTCTACAAACCGGATATTGCTTGCCTGCCGATTGGAGATAATTTTACGATGGGGCCGCGAGAGGCCGCGCACGCGATCCGTTTGTTGGGAGTGAAGCATGTAATCCCCATGCATTACGGAACGTTCCCCGTTCTCACCGGGACGCCTGAGCAGTTGCGTGCGGAAACCAAAAACATTGGCGGGCTCGAAATTCATGCTTTGAAACCGGGAGAGAGCTTGTGAAGCTGCCAAAAAATTTGCGAAGCGGATTCATGGACGAGAAAGTCGAAGATTATCTTTACGCCTTGCTGCCCCCGCGCGACGAGGTGGTCCGCGATATGGAGGAGTACGCCGCGAAGCACAAAACTCCAATTATCGGGCCAGCGGTAGCTCGCATGCTGGCGTTACTGGTGCAAATTTCCGGAGCAAAACGAATCTTCGAGCTCGGATCGGCTATCGGGTACTCGACGATATGGCTGGCGCGCGCGGCCGGGCCACAGGCAGAAGTTACGTATACGGACGGCGACCCGGAAAATGCCAAACGCGCCAAAGCATATTTCGAGCGCGCCGGCCTCGCGCACCAAATTCGCGTGGAAACTGGCGACGCGTTGACATTGCTGAAGAAGACAAGCGGCGAGTTCGATTTAGTTTTCAATGACATCAATAAACGCGAGTATCCCGATGCTGCCAAGGTAGCATTGCCGAGAGTGCGTCGCGGCGGCCTGTTCATTACCGACAACACTTTGTGGTCAGGGAAGGCTGCGCGAAAAGCGAAAGCTGGGGATGCCGACACCCGAGGAGTACAGGAATTGAACCGTATGGTATTTGAATCGAAGGATTTGTTCAGTGTGATGATCCCGTTACGCGACGGCGTGACTGTCTGCCGTAAGTTATAGGAACCAAGCCAGTTAAGTTTAGGCTCTGAGCCCTACTAAATCTCGCCTCGCTGTACTGCAAGTACCGTAGAACTATCCGCGAAAACCTCAGTCTCATGACCCGGGTACCACCAAAAATGTGTCCCTTAGGCCAGTGACCACCGCCTGTACGAACGGGCAATCTCGACTCAGTTGCGGGGACACAAATTCCGACTCCGCGGCGCCCGAGGTGGTCAGTCACATGATGCTCGCAGCCCTGCTCCTGTTGAGCCCGTTTCCTTTGCTTGAGAACGCCGACCTGCCGGTTTCTAATCCCAAGGCGCCCACGGCAATCGTCTCCCAGCATCCAGACACAACTTCGCCCGTTGCGACGCAGAAGGAATTCACTGCACCGAATACCTCGGCTCCGGCTGCCCTCTCGGAACGGTCCCTGCCTTCCACTCCCCAGCCAAAAGTGAATAGCGACGCCGGTGCATCCTTCGCTGAACCGCGCCCTTTCCCAGTTCAGCCGGTAAAATCAGCAGTCCGTCACAACTCCGCCAGCCGCAACGAAAAGATAACCTGGTACAGCCTCATGATCGCCGAACATACCGGAGCTGTGCTGGACGCCTGGTCCACACGCCGGGCACTTTCTCGCAATTACGGACGAGAGGGAGACCCGTTGATGCGTCCGTTCGCTCATTCCGGGACAATTTACGTGGCCACACAAGTCACCCCGCTGCTGATGGATATTCTTGGCAGGCGCATGATGACGAGCGAGCGCCCGTGGGTGCACAAGTTGTGGTGGGTGCCACAAAGCACAATGGCCAGCGTGTCGTTCGAGGCGGGCATCCACAACGTTCGCATAGTCCCCTAAAATTGTGGCTCGCTAAATTTCCAGATGCGCCGCTTTTGCGACGCACAACAATCTCCCCTCAGAGGCGTAGTGACCAGCTCCTCGCAGCCCCTTCCTGCGAGGAGCTTTTTTTTGGCCTGGCTCTGTTTGCTTGTGATTTCGCCTCTGCATTTCGCAGGATTTAACGCGGATCGTCGAGCGATGGAAATCCAAGCGTAGCGGTCTGATGGCTGAGGTATAATGCGCTCGCGACTTTCGCACCAATAGGTTTCGGGATTCTAAGCCATCCAACCGATATGCCTTCCAACGATTCGAACACTATCCCTTTGCATTCCAACGCACCGGTTGGATGGCCCGCTGACACGTCGAACTCCGCTGAACCGTCTTCCAAGGGCGAATTAAATCCCGTTCCGAAATCGCCGCGCTTTATCGTTGTCGAAGGGCCTTTGCGCGTGGGCAAAACCACGCTGGCAAAGATTCTGGCGGAAAAACTACATGCCCGCCGCCTCTATGATTGCGACGACAATCCATTTCTCTCCGATTTTTATAAAGAAAAACCCGGCTCCGCTTTTCGCACCCAGATGTATTTCCTGATGGAACGCCAGAAACGGATTCGCGAAGCCTTGGCCGCAGGCGCGCCGGCCCCGGTTCTTGCCGATTTTTTGCTTGAGAAGGATCGCATTTTTGCGAATCTGAATCTCGATGACGAAGAACTGAAACTTTACGACCGCTATTACGAAATGCTGACTGCGGGCATTCCCGCTCCGGACCTGGTTATCTATCTACAAGCCAAGCCAGAAGTCTTGCGCGCACGCATCGAGAAAAAGGCTTCCCGTGAGGAAAGCGAAATTTCGCCCGAATACATCGAAGAGGTGGCGCGCGCCTACGAACATTTTTTCTTTCATTACGCCGCGTCCGACCTGCTGGTGATCAATACTTCGGAGATCGATTTCGTGGAGCGCTCTGAAGATTTGCAGCAATTGTTGCGCCGGCTCCAGGATCCCGTCAAAGGAACACAATATTTTCTGCCGCTGGGCGCCTCCGAATAGTCGAATGGTTCCTGCTTTATAAAACTTAAAATATTTAATTCACGCAGCTGCGCCGCTGCCACATACTATGCCCGCACGATTTCGCTTGAGTCGAAACTGCAACAGCAAAAAAACGGAGGCTTCCCATGGAAATCTGGTCGAGGCGTAAATTTTTCCTCACTTCTCTGGCGGGCAGCGCGGTAGCCAGCACCAATAAACTTTTTGGCTGTGACACAAACGCGGGAGATGCAGCCACTACTCCGTTCTTGCCTGCCGGAGAAACGGTCGCGCAAGGCAAGCGCCCGCTGATTATCTCCAGCGCGAATGGCCTCCACGCCCTCGATCGCGGAATGGACATTCTCAAAAAAGGCGGCGACACGCTGGACGCCGCTGTCGCTGCTGTAACCGTGGTGGAAGACGACCCCAACGATGATTCCGTGGGCTACGGCGGCCTTCCCAACGAAGAAGGAGAAGTAGAGTTGGACGCCAGTTGTATGCACGGCCCCACCGGACGCGCGGGCTCGGTGGCCAGCGTGCGCCGCATCAAAAACGTCTCCCGGCTCGCGAAAACAGTGATGGAGCGCACCAATCACGTAATGATTGTCGGCGAGGGCGCGCGCCGTTTCGCCATCGACGAGGGCTTCGAAGATTTAAATCTCCTCACCGAGCGCTCCCGGCTCGCATGGCTGGCGTGGAAAGCGTCCACGTCGTTCAACTGGCGCCCGGGAATCGACAGCCCCGAATATGTGCAGAAATCCTCGATCGAAGGATATAACCAGCACATTGCCGCGATTTTCGATACGCCCGAAAAACGCGAGTGGCTGCCCCATATTCAAAACGTCATTGCGCATCCGCCCACCGGCACGATTCCCTGCATGGCGGTGGATGCCAAAGGCGACATCTCCGCGACCACCACGACATCGGGGCTGGCGTGGAAAATTCCCGGCCGCGTGGGAGATTCACCGATCATCGGCGCAGGTTGTTTCGTGGACAACGAAGTCGGTGCCGCAGGCTCAACGGGCAAGGGCGAGGAGAACATCAAAATTGCCGGCGGGCACACCATCGTGGAAATGATGCGCCGCGGCAAATCGCCTTCTGACGCGTGCCTCGAAGCCATGAGCCGCGTGGCGCACAATTACCAGAACGACAAGAAAAAACTCACCACCTTTCACATATTTTTCTATGCCATAAATAAAGACGGCCAGCATGGAGCTGCTTCGCTGTGGCGCTCGGGATACAACAAAGACAAACACGCCAACTACGCGGTGCATGACGGGACCCAGGCTCGGTTGGTGGAAACGGTACCTTTTCTCGACGAGATTCCTCCAGGCGAACCGTCCTAAGCTTAGAATCATCCTTACGGCCATTAACCGGCGAAATTCACCTTCATGGACGAAGTAAATATTTTAATTATCGGCGGCGGGGTAGTCGGCTGCGCCATCGCCGCCGAACTTTCCAAACAATGGCAGGACGTATTTGTCGTGGAGCGCTTTCCGCGCGTGGGCATGGCCACCAGCACGCGCAACAGCGGCGTCATCCACTCGGGAATCTATTATTCACCCGGCTCGCTCAAAGCACGTCATTGTCTGCAAGGCAATGCGCGTACATTTGCGTTCTGCGAAGAGCACAACGTTCCACACCGGCGTACCGGCAAGCTGGTGGTAGCCACCGAATTACGGGAAGAACCGGCATTGGAAGCGTTATATAAGCGCGGCCAGGAAAACGGCGTCGAAGGTTTGCGATTGATTGGCCCGGCGGAAATTCGCGAGCGCGAACCGCACATCGCCGGAGTTGCGGCCTTGGATGTCCCCAGTACCGGGATTGTTTCGGCGGAAGAATTAGTGCGTGCCTACGCTCGCGTTGCCGTCGAACAAAATGCGCACATCGTCACTCGCGCGCAAGTGATGTCGCTGGAACCAACAGCGAAGGCCATAGGCGTTGGGATTCGCGTCGGCGAAGATGTAAATACACATCCGGGGCAAGATGAAATCGCGGCGCAGGAAACGATCGAAGCGCGCTGCGTAATAAACGCTGCTGGCTTATATGCCGACGATGTCGCCGCATTAGTCGGCAACAAATCCTGGAAGATTTATCCCGTGCGCGGGGAGTACTGCGAAGTGCGCGGCCCGCGGCGTTCCCTGATTAACGGGCTGGTCTATCCCCTGCCGCATGCCGATGGGCTAAGCCTGGGAATGCATTTCACAAAGACAATTTGGGACACGGTATTGATCGGGCCGACGGCGCGATACGTGAAAGAGAAAGATGATTACGAGCGCGATCGTTTGACGGTAGCTGATTTTGCGGAAGGCGCCAGGATATTAGTGCCCGAAATTACCGACGCTGACTTGCAACTCGCATACTCCGGCTTGCGGCCAAAGCTAGTGCCGCCCGATCAGCATGGCATCGCTGACTTTGTGGTCGAACGCGATGCCAAAGTGCCACACATGATTCACCTTGTCGGGATGGAGTCGCCCGGCCTGACCGCCGCGCCTTCTGTAGCGCGCCAAGTGGCTGGAATGGTGGGAGAGATTCTGGCTTAGTTTCAAATGTCGATGATGCCCTTTAAGCAACCACGACATGGACAAATTTTTTCTTACCAGCGCGCAGCAGAAAATTCCTGCCGTTACTCAGATCCACTTCTTTGCGCGGATCGTCGATTCGCTGACCGTCGATTTCCACAGCGCCCTGTTTCACCAGCCGCTCCGCATCGCTAATGGAACTGGCGAGCCCCAGCATCGTCAATAAAACTTTGATCATTTGTGGTGGTCCGGCCGCGACATTTTTCACCGGCGCCTCCTCAGGCGCCTGACGATCGCGAAAAACGCGCTGAAACATTTCTGCTGCCTTGCGCGCTGCGGCCTCCCCGTGGAAACCGCTCACCACGTCCTGCGCCAGTAACATCTTTACGTCCATAGGGTGTTTACTTCCGCTGGAGACGTCGTCCTTGAGCTTGGCGATTTCTTCGGGCGTGCGATCCGTCACCAGTTCGTAATAAGACCACATCAACTCGTCCGGAATGGACATCATCTTCCCGAATATCTGGTCCGGTGTTTCGGTAATGCCCACATAATTGCCAAGACTCTTGGACATTTTGCGCGAGCCGTCGAGCCCCACTAGAATCGGCATGGTGAAGGCCACTTGCGACTCCTGGCCGTACTCGCGCTGGATCTCGCGGCCCATCAGCAGATTGAATTTTTGTTCGGTAGCGCCAAGCTCCACGTCAGATTCGAGCACCACCGAGTCGTAGGCTACCAGCAGCGGATAAAGCAGCTCGTGCATGGATATGGGCTGTTGATTGGTAAGCCGGGTGTGAAAATCCTCGCGCTCCAGCATGCGCGCGACGCGGTATTTCGCGCACAGCCTCACGATATCGTAACTGGACAATTTATCGAGCCACTCGCTGTTATAGCGAATTTCAGTTTTCTCGCGATCGAGAATCTTGAACACCTGCTCGAGATAGGTTTCCGCATTAGCATTCACTTGTTCACGAGTGAGCGGAGGGCGCGTTTCGGACTGTCCGGTAGGATCGCCGACCATCGCAGTGAAATCGCCGATCAGAAAAACCGCGGTGTGGCCCATTTCCTGAAAATGTTTCAGTTTTCGGATCACCACGGTGTGGCCCAGATGAATGTCCGGCGCAGTGGGATCAACGCCCAGCTTCACGCGCAAGGGCTTGCCGGTTTTTGCTGATTTTTCCAGCTTGGTCTGCAGCTCCGCTTCGCGAATAATTTCCGCGCTGCCCTTTTTTAGATAAGCGAGTTGTTCCGCGACAGGTTTGAAGGTTGTGGTGGTCATCGATTTGTGCAAAGGCTCACCGGTGAGCAGCCTGGTTAGCCAATTGAATTACACGCCGGCCTTTGATTTTGAAACGCCCATCCAAGATAATTTTTACCGCTTCGGAATAAATGCGATGTTCTTCGCGCAAAATCTTTTCCGATAGCGTATCCGCCGTATCGGCGTCCAGCACCGGTACCACGGCTTGAAGAATAATTGGTCCGGCATCCAGATTTTCATCCACGAAATGCACCGTGCAGCCGGCAAATTTCACGCCATATTCTAGAGCCTGCCGCTGAGATTCCAACCCGGGAAAAGACGGCAGCAGTGAAGGATGAATATTCAAGATGCGCTGCGGAAAGCATTGAATGAAGTATGGCGACAACAAGCGCATGTAGCCGGCCAGGCAGACCAAATCCACCTGCTGTTCGCGCAAAACGGAAACGATCTGGCGGTCGTATACTTCCCTCTCGAGCCCTCGCGAAGGGAGGACTCTTGTCGCGATCCCACGTGTATTGGCGCGCTCAATTCCCTGCGTGCCTTCCCGGTTGGCGATGACAATGGCAATTTGCGCGTCTGGAATGCGGCCTGCGGCAACGCTATCCGCAAGGGCTTCAAAATTCGAGCCGCGCCCACTCAGCAACACGCCTATGCGTTTTTTCATGAACGGAAAACGTTAGCACAATCATGCACGTCGGCAAAATGTGCGTGAGTTGCCTCGAGGAGGACGAGGTAGAAATAGATTGGCCGAAGAATGGCGCTGCCTACAAGCCCAGTGCGCCCGAATAGGCCACGCGAGCTTTGCCGGAATCGCTGCGTTCAATGCGCCCGATGCGGAAAAACTTCTCGCGGCGTTTTTTTAGATCTCCTTCCACAAATTTCACTTGCGCAGGCGGCACCACCAGAATCATGCCCACGCCCATGTTGAAGGAGTGCAGCAGCTCGTCGCCGTCAATTTTTCCAATCTTAGCCAGATACTTAAAGATCGGGGGCACCGGCCAGGACGCCAGATCGATCTGGGCCTTGACGCCGCTAGGCAACACGCGCGGAAGGTTTCCAGGAATCCCGCCGCCGGTAATATGCGCTAGTGCCGAGACACCTCCACGCGCAACGATATTTCTCAGCGCCGGCGCGTAGCACAAATGCGGCTTCAGCAATTCAGCGCCAATTTTGTTGCCTACCTCTGCTACGTAAGTGTCCGGCCTGAGTTTAGCGACTTCGAATACCAATTTGCGCGCCAGGGAATATCCATTGGTGTGCAGCCCCGACGACGGCAACGCAATCAAAGCGTCGCCAGGCTTCACCGCTTTTCCGTTGAGCATGTTCTTACGCTCAACCACGCCCACGATAAATCCCGCGACATCATATTCACCCGCCGGGTAAAACCCCGGCATCTCCGCGGTTTCTCCGCCGATTAATGCGCAGCTGGCTTTGCGGCAAGCGCGGCTCATGCCGTCGACAAGTTGCTCGACCACCGTCGGTTCGAGCTTGCCCATCGCCAGATAATCGAGAAAAAAAAGCGGCTCGGCACCCTGCACCAGAATGTCATTGATGCAGTGATTCACAAGGTCGCCGCCAACGGTGGAGTGCACACTCATGGCCATGGCGATTTTCAATTTGGTTCCCACGCCGTCGGCGCTGGAAACCAGGATGGGCTCTTTCCATTTTTTGGTGTCGAGAGCGAAGAGACCGCCGAATCCGCCGATGCCACCGAGGACGCCGGGCGTGAAGGTACGGCTGGCGTGGTGGCGAATCCTTTGCTTCGCGTCGTCCGCTACCGCGATGTCGACTCCCGCATCTGCGTATTTCATGAAACCCTTGTCTGCAATTCGAATTCGATATGAACTTTGATGCACAAACCTAAGAACCCACTATTCCCGATCTGGGTTTTTAACGTGATTACAGCTGCGGAGGATGCAGCGGAAATCTCACCGCGAGAGGAATTCCCGCAATTAAAATATATGAAACAATCTTCGCCATCGCACGCTGCCGGGATGCAGAATAGCGTTGGCGTACGCAAAAAACCGCTCCCGAATCTGCCCTGGCTCCCAGGCGTCCGACGGCGCATCTAGAGACATATAAATCATCACCGGCGTGCCAATAATATCCTTGCGCGGAACGCAGCCCCAGAAGCGGCTGTCATAAGAGTTGCCGCGATTGTCGCCCATCACAAAATAACAATTGTCGGAAACTTTATACGGGGTGTGCAGCTCATAGGGCTCGCTGGCTCCCACCGCATACGGCTCAGTCAGCCTTTGCCCATTGACCCACACGGCTCCGTCATGAATATCCACGCTATCGCCCGGTAATCCAATCACGCGCTTCACGTAATCCGGCGTATCCGGCGCGAAGGGCGGCTTGAAAATAATTACCTGCTGGCGTTTTGGATTTCGCCATAGCGGCACATGCCAGCTGGTGAACGGAACTCCGGCGTCGTAGCCAATGCGGCTCATAATCAGGTGATCGCCGATCAGCAAAGTATTTTCCATGGAGCCAGACGGAATTACGCGCGCCTGTCCAATCGTTCCGTTAATCAGCAGAAATGCCAGGCCGACCCAAAACCACGCGATAATCTCGCGTTGAATTTTTGTGCCCACTGGCACGTGCGTCACTTCTTGTTTCTTGTCACTGTCAGCCTTCACTTTCCACCACCACGGGCCTTTCTGTTGCGAGTTCATCAGCAGAATTTCCGTTCAGGTCGCCGACCACGCCGTTGCCGGCGCCCGCTTTGCCGGCGCGGACTTCCAGTTGCACCAGATCCGTCGGATAAACGCCTGTATAACAGGAAGTGCAAAACTTTCCTTCCCTGTCGTCCACGGCCTGACGCAAGCCCGCCATCGAGATGTAACCGAGAGAATCGGCCCCAAGAAATTTGCGAATCTGTTCCGGTGAATTGGAAGAGGCGATCAATTCCTCGCGCGTCGGGGTATCCACGCCGTAATAGCAGGGCGAAATCGTGGGAGGACAACTGATGCGCACGTGCACTTCTTTGGCGCCGGCTTCCCGCACCATTCGAACGATTTTGCGGCTGGTGGTGCCGCGAACGATGGAGTCGTCCACCAGCACAACCCGCTTGCCTTCAATCAATCCGCGCACCGGATTAAGTTTCAGCTTCACGCCAAAATTGCGGATAGCCTGCGAAGGTTCGATAAAAGTGCGCCCGATGTAATGGTTGCGAATCAGCCCCATGCGAAAAGGAATTTTAGACTCGAGCGCGTATCCGACAGCGGCCGGAACGCCGGAGTCTGGCACCGGGACGACGATGTCAGCGTCGGCGGGATGTTCCTGAGCGAGCAAGCGGCCTAGAGCTTCGCGGCTCTCGTTCACCGAACGGCCGAAAATAATGCTGTCGGGGCGCGAAAAATATACGTGTTCGAATACGCAGTGCTGTTGCTGCTTGGGCGGCGCGAAGCGAATGGATTCGATGCCGGATTTGGAGATGCGCACCATCTCCCCGGGCTCGACTTCGCGAATGTATTGCGCGTTAAGTAGATCGAACGCGCAAGTTTCCGAAGCCACCATCCACGCTTCGCCGGCAGTTTCCGTTGCAGGTAGTCTGCCCAGCACTAACGGACGGAACCCGCGTGGGTCGCGCACAGCATACAACTCGTCGGTCGTGAGCAACAGGAGCGAGTAAGCGCCTTCAACCTGGTTGAGCGCATCGCCAATCGCACCGGACAAATTGCGCGCCGGCGATCGGGCGATCAGATGCACAATCACTTCCGTATCGCTGTTGGTCTGAAAAATGGAACCGCGATGTTCCAGCTTGCGGCGCCATTCCGCAGCGTTGGTGAGGTTGCCGTTGTGGCCCAGCGCGACTTTGCCTTTGTTGCAATCGATCATGATGGGCTGGGCGTTGAGTAACGCTTTGTCGCCGGCGGTCGAATATCGAGCATGACCGATCGCGGCGGTGCCGGGAAGTTTTGCCAGCACCGCGGGTTGAAAAATTTCTTCCACCTCGCCCATGGCGCGGTGAAGATGGAGTTCGTGGCCATCGCTCGAAACTATCCCGGCCGATTCCTGGCCGCGGTGCTGCAGAGCATACAAACCGAGATATGCGAGGTTGGCGGCTTCAGGATGGCCAACGACCCCAAATACTCCACATTCGTCGTGGAAATGATCGTCAGCGTAAGCGAGCTTAAGATTCATTGTTTGAGTGCGCGCTCCAGCGAACGGGCCCAAATATCGCGAAGTGTCTCAACGGGCTCCTCGATTATGGCACTTCCATTGAGTTCGATGCGGAAAATGCCGTTAGCGGTAACTTCGCCGATTCGTACGGCGCTAACACCGTATTTTCGCGAGGTTTGCAGCACAGCATTTAGCGAATTAGGTGAAACGGAAACGACCGCGCGTGCTCCCCGCTCTCCAAATACAGCGGATTCCGAGGGAGTGCCGTCTTCTATTTTTATCTTTGCGCCGAGAGTGTCGCCAGCTTTCCGCACCGGCGCGGAAGCAAAGCAGGATTCGGCCAAGGTGACGGCCAGGCCTCCGTCGCTGAGGTCATGAGCAGATTGAATTGTGCGCGACGCAGCCAGCGCAACCATGCATTGTTGCAGACGCTTCTCGGCGGGAAGATCGATGGCCGGGGGCTCGCCCGCGACGATGCCGCCAACAGTCTTGGAATATTCGGACGAGGAGAATTCTCGCGCTAGTTGGGCATCCGAGCCGTTCGAACTCTTAACGGCCGGCGAATCGGTTGCTCCGCTCATGCCGTCAAGCAAAACCACAATGTCCCCGTGATCGCGAAACGCCATCTTCAAGACACTCGTCGCGTCTTCAATCACTCCTAAAATGCCGATCACCGGCGTGGGGTAGATTGAGCTGCCAAGAGTTTCATTGTAGAAGCTCACGTTGCCGCCGGTGATGGGAGTTTCCAGTTCATTGCAAGCAGCGGCAAGTCCGTCAATCGCTTCGCTGAATTGCCACATCACTTCCGGCTTTTCGGGGCTGCCAAAATTCAAGCAGTTCGTAGCGGCGATAGGCTTCGCGCCGGAACACGCCACATTGCGTGCCGCCTCGGCCACTGCATGCATCGCGCCCAGCCGCGGATTCAACTGGCACCATCGCCCATTTCCGTCAGTGGCCAGCGCCAATGCGCGCTTCGTTCCTTTTATGCGAACCACAGCGGCGTCGCCCGCGCCCGGAACCGCGAGTGTGTTGGTTCGTACCATGGTGTCGTATTGCTCGGTGATCCAACGCTTGGAAGAAATTGCCGGCGACGCAAGCAGCTGCTTGAAATTGTCTGTAAGATTTTTCTTTTCCGGGCCAAACACGAACCAATCTGCCGCCGATTCGTCCTTCCGCGAAGGCTTGGCAATCGGACGCTGATACACCGGGCCTTCTTCAGCGAGCGGATGCGCCGGAATTTCCGCGACGACTATGCCGTGATCTTTGACGCGCAACAGCCCGCCATCGGCAACTTCTCCAACCACCACCGCGTCCAGCCCCCACTTTTTGAAAACTTGCAAAACTTCAGGTTCGCGGCCTCTCTCAGCGACCAGCAGCATACGCTCCTGCGATTCGCTCAGCATAATTTCGTAAGGAGTCATGCCGCTTTCACGCTGCGGCACACGGGCAAGATCAATTTCAATGCCGGTGCCACCTCGCGACGCCATTTCTGTGGTCGAGCACGTCAGGCCCGCGGCGCCCATGTCTTGAATCGCGACAACCGCGCCAGTGGTCATGGCTTCCAGGCAAGCTTCGAGCAGCAACTTTTCTACAAAAGGATCGCCCACCTGAACGTTGGGCCGCTTTTGTTGCGATTCCTCGGTGAACTCCGCGGACGCCAGCAGCGACGCGCCATGAATTCCATCCCTGCCGGTTTTCGCGCCGACGTAAATCACCGGGTTTCCAGTCCCTCGTGCCTTGGCAAAAAACAAATCTTCTTTCTTGGCGATCCCCAGCGCCAGCGCGTTCACCAGTGGGTTTTGCGAGTAACAAGGTTCGAAGCAAACTTCTCCGCCGATTGTGGGCACGCCAAAAGAATTTCCATAATTGGCGATTCCGCGAATCACACCATCGAGAATGCGCCGATTTTTAGCAATCGTTTCAGGCGAGACCGATGGCGCTGAATTGTCGGCCGTGATCGGCCCGAAGCGCAAAGAATCCAGCACCGCAATGGGACGAGCGCCCATGGTAAAAATATCGCGCAGGATTCCGCCCACGCCCGTAGTGGCGCCCTGAAACGGCTCTACAAAACTGGGATGATTGTGCGACTCGATTTTAAACGCAGCGACTAGCCCGTCGCCGATATCCACCACGCCGGCATTTTCACCGGGCCCCTGAACGACCAGCGTTCCGCAGACCGGCAGGCGCTTCAGATGGACCTTGCTGGATTTGTAAGAGCAGTGTTCGCTCCACATCACGCTGAAAATGCCCAGCTCGGTTATGTTGGGATCGCGTCCGAGGATTTGCTGCACGCGGGCATATTCCGGAGCCGACAGGCCATGCTCCGCGGCGATTTCCGCCGTAACTTTAATTTCCGCGCTTGCCGTCGCCAATTTTCTTACCTAGAAATCACGAGGAGAATTCGAACAAATTCTGAAATCGCAAAAAATAATTTCTCGAATGAATCTTTAAGCGCTGGCCTTAGCGGAAGTCGCCAAAGATTCGACCATCGAACGGAAAATCACCAACCCATCCGCGGAATCCAGAGCGGACTCCACCGCCCGTTCCGGGTGCGGCATCAAGCCGGTGACATTGCGCTCGCGATTGCAAATGCCGGCAATGCTCTCCATCGAGCCGTTAGGGTTACCGGTGGCATCATCTTTGCCGTCCGCACTCGTATAGCGAAAAACGATTTGCTGGTTTTTTTGTAATTCCGCGAGAGTCTGCGGATCAGCTGTGTAATTCCCATCGTTATGTGCGATAGGAATTTTAAGAATTTGCCCCGGCGTAGCAGCTTGCGTAAATGGCGTGGCGGTATTCTCCACGCGAATGTAAACGTGACGGCAAATATATCGCAGCCCGATATTGCGCATGACCGCGCCAGGAAGAAGACCCGCTTCCAGAAGAATCTGAAAGCCATTACAAATCCCAAGAACCAGGCCGCCACGCTTTGCAAAACTCTTCACCGACTTCATCACCATAGAAAATCGCGCGAGCGCGCCAGTGCGAAGATAATCGCCGTGAGCAAAACCGCCCGGCAAAATGACCGCATCACAATTCGCTAAATCTTCGGATTGATGCCAGATGAACTCAACCGGCTGATGGAGAACATCGCTTATGGCGTAGAAAGCGTCGTGGTCGCAGTTGGATCCGGGAAAGACGACGACTCCAAATTTCATGCGCTGGCGGCTCCCCTGAGGTTGCGGAAGTATTATTTTAACACAGCGCGTACACCGCATCCACGAGCCACCTAAATTGCTCAGCGTCGCCGCTTTTTGGATGCCCGTCGCGATTTTCCCCCAGCGTTTTTTTTATCGCCCGAAGCGGCGGCCAGTTCGCGCCGCTTTTTCGACGCCCAGCCAACTTTGTTCATCTGGCGGCCGCGAGCAATTCCCAGGGAATCCGACGGAACATTTTCCGTGATGGTCGAGCCGGCAGCAATGAACGCGCCGTCTCCCACGCGTACCGGAGCCACCAGGGCGGAATCGCTGCCGATAAAAACTTTATTCCCGATGGTGGTGGGATGCTTGTGGAAACCGTCGTAATTGCAGGTTATGGTTCCGGCACCAATGTTGGTTTTGGAGCCGATCTTCGCATCGCCAAGGTACGTAAGGTGCATCGCCTTGGTGCCTTCACCAATGATGCTTTTTTTCAGCTCTACGAAATTCCCCACACGTACGCCAGCTTTCAGATGATTGCCGCCGCGCAAGCGTGCAAACGGCCCAACGATCACGCCATCATCCATCCGGCTATCCGCGACCAAGCTGTGCGCCTCAACGACGACATCGTCAGCCAGAATCGCATCACTTAAAACGCTGCCCGTGCGAACAATGCAACGCGCGCCGATTTTTGTTTTGCCCAGCAACTGCACGCCGGGCTCAATCACAGTGTCTTCACCGGCGATCACATCTGCATCGATCAAAACCGTTTCTGGGAGTTGGATGGTGACTCCTGAATCCATCAACGCCAGGCGTTTCCAATCCCGAAATATGCGATCCACTTCGGCGAGATCGGCGCGCGTATTGCAGCCGAGAACCTCGCGCGAATCCGCCGCCACTTGCGCGAGCACGCCTTCCCCCTTGGCGGCCAAAACCGCGACAGCGTCCGTCAAATATAATTCGCGATGCTTGTTGTTGGGCTTTACCTGCGCAAGAGCCGGCCACAGTTTTTCCAACGTAAAGCAATAAATGGCGGAGTTAATTTCGTTGATCTCGGCTTGATCGCCGCTCAGTTGAGATTCCTCCACGATGGCGGAGATCGCGGTGTTCGATTTTCGCAGAATTCTTCCGTAGCCTCGTGGATCCGCAACCACCGCGGTCAGAACTGTCGCGGCGGCATTGGCCGATCGATGAGTTGCCAGCAAAGCTTTCAGCGTTTCAGGGCGAACCAGCGGAGCATCGCCGGGAAGCACAATGGCAAATTGGGAGTTTCCTAATGCGCGGCGCGCTACCTGCATGGCGTGACCGGTGCCATGTTGCGGGTGCTGCAGCACGGTCGTTGCGCCAAATGGCTCGATCGTCGCCGCGACTACTTCGCTCTGGTGCCCGACCACCACGATGGTCCTTTTGGCGCCCAATGGCGCACACGCGCGAATCACTTGCTCCACCAGCGTCCGTCCACCAGCGCGGTGCAATACTTTGGCAAGGCTCGATTTCAGGCGCGTACCTTTGCCCGCGGCGAGAATGACTACGGCAAGATCATTGTTTTTCATGGGAGTCCAGGTTCAGTTTGTGGGAGCGAGCGGAATTTCGCAACGCGGCAAGACAACTTTGGGGCGAAACACTAATCAGTTCACTAATCGGCAGCGGAAAGGGACGGCCCAGTCAGCGGCCCGGTTAGCTCCATTTCGCTCACCGAAGCCTCGGCAGTAGTTATGGTCCAGAGCGAAGGATCAGCAAGCAGGCGGCCCACAAGTTGCGTATGCAGCGCATGGCCCGCTTTATGAGCTTCCACCCGCGCCAGCAGCGGCAAACCCACCAGCGCCAGATCGCCGATCAGGTCTAAAGCTTTGTGCCGGCTGAACTCATCCGGGAAGCGCAGGGGACCATTCATAACCCCGCGCTCGGTCAGGACGATGGCATTTTCAAGTGAGCCTCCGCGAATCAGTCCCATAGCCCGGAGTGGTTGAATATCCCGCTCAAAACAAAATGTTCGCGCTCGAGCCAGCAATCGCCGAAAACTTTCGGCGTTGACGGTAATCTCAAATTGCTGCCGGCCCACCAGCGGATGCGGAAAGTCCACGTAACAACACACGCGGAAATCGTCAGCAGGGTAAATTCCAATTCTGCGATCGCCTTCAACGACTTCCAACGGTTTCAAAACCTTCAAAAAGCGTCGGCGACGGCGCAATCTCCGTAAACCACTGCGCTCCAACATCTGCATGAAAGGCTCGGCGGAGCCATCCAGTATGGGAATCTCTATGGAGTCGATATCGATAAAAATATTATCGATGCCGCAGGAATAGATGGCCGCGAGCAGATGCTCGGTGGTAGAGAGCAATACGCCTTGTTTCATCAAACTGGTGGCGTAACTCACCCGCGCGACGTTGTGGCCCTGGGCTTCGATGGGAAAATTATCAAGATCCACGCGCCGAAAAACGATCCCAGTCTCGGCGGGAGCGGGAGACAAGGTCAGGTGCCCGTACACACCAGTGTGAAGGCCAACTCCCTCAGTGTTAGTAGCCGACGCTATAGTGGTTTGGAACATTGGGAACGCATAGAATAGCAGGTTGCAGGCCAGTAGATGTTAACTTTGTGTCTTGTTTTGAATGAGTTACGTCATAATGGACCGTGAATAAATGACACGGTGTGGTTAAATGGCATCAAAACTCACGCTCCCCGTGTCTGTTCGTGCTTTTGCCGGTGGCTATTCGTGCTTAAATGCAGATTTCATCACCTGAATTGCTCTGCGGACGAAGGCTTCCTTTCTGCCGCGCTGCGCGTCCCACTATAAGCAGTGTTATACTTTTGAAAGTTTCCAGACAGGTGGATCAATGAGTCGAGCGGCGCGTGTTGGGCTGATTTGCGTATCGGTGGCGATCTTTTGTTATGCCGGAATTGGACATGTCCTGGGGCGCACTCCGGACGATAAAGCCTACAAGTCGCTCACGGTGTTCGGCGAGGTCTTGCAGAAAATCCAGCAGGATTACGTCGACGAACCGAACATGCACATGGTTACCGCCGGATCGTTGCACGGCCTGCTTGAGTCGCTCGACACGCAGTCCAGTTACCTGACTCCCCGCGAATACGACGAATACAAGAAAAAAATTCAAAGCTCCAGCACGGGAGACAGCGGTATCACCTTGAGTAAGCGGTTTGGCTACATCATCGTAATTTCCGTACTGCCCGACAGTGCCGGCGCGAAAGCCGGAATTCACAGCGGCGACATTTTTGAATCAATTGGCGGCTTCACGACACGCGATATGTCTGTAGGCCAGGCCATGAATCTCCTGACTGGCCCGGCCGGCAGTGGAGTGAAAGTTGCCGTGATCCGGCGTGGTAAGGCGACCCCCGACGAAGTGGATGTGGTTCGCGAGAAGCTGACAGCGGTGAAAATCACAAGTCAGAAAGCCGATCCAGACATATTGGCGTTGCGCCTTACGTCGCTTGATCCCGGACGCGCCGATGAAGTGCGCAGCCGATTGTTGGAGGCTGAAAAGCAGGGCGTTCACAACGTCATTCTGGATTTACGCGAGTGCGGCCGAGGCCCGGTTTCCGAGGCCATTTCTGTGGCTCGACTTTTTGTGCCGACCGGTACTTTGGCCACTTTGCGCGGGCAGACCGTGTCCTCACAAACTTTTTCCGCTGAACCAAAGCAGGTAGTTTGGAAAGGCCGCGTTGCCGCCTTGATTGACGCTACAACGTCCGGCGCCGCCGAAGTGCTGGCTTCAGCGATTGAAGCAAACCACCGCGGAGATGTTGTGGGTGAACGTACCTTTGGTCTGGCTTCAGAACAAAAGTTAATTACCCTCGATGATGGCTCAGCGTTAATCCTGACGACGGCGAATTATTACAATCCGAGTGGGAAAGCAATTCTCGAAGAAGGAGTTACCCCAACGGAAGTAGTGCATGCCAACTTGGATGATGATTCCGAGGTCGACGAGTCCGCGACGGATGCCACACCCAGTAAAGAGCTTCCGCAAGGACCGCGCCCACTTTCGCCGGAAGATCCCATCTACCGCAAGGCGCTTGACCTGGTAAAGGCGCCGGTGAAGAAAGCCGCCTAATCTTCGGTGTTACCGAGTTCTTTCGCCAATTGCAGTTTTCCAATTCGTTTTAGAATCCGCAAAATCGTTGCTTTTCTTTGTATCTTCATTGCTTGCGCAAGCGGCTGCAATCGCGGCCGGCAAAAGCGCCTGACCGAGGAAGACATCCACCGCATCACCCGGGAATTCGTGTTCGCAGCGAATTCCGCCGCGCCGCGGGGATCAGAGGTACATGGCGAGGTGGGCGCATTCGACAAAGTCGCAAATTCGTCGGACCTGGTGGAGATACACATTTTTATCAAACGCCACGGGAAAGACTATCCCCCGGCGGTGGCGCGTCTGATTAACGAACTCAATGACATCGCCGCGGCGCATGCTTTAACGCCGGATCAAACGGAAATTGGGGATGCGATTTATATTAGTTATCGCCATGCTGGGGTGATTACCCACACTGTTCATATTCACTTTGCCGGAAGCACGGATGTATCGAACAACCCGGAGTCCGCGCCAGCGAAAAGTGATAATCAAACTCCGCGGCTGGCGATTATTCTTGACGACCTGGGCAACGATAGCGCGGTGGCCCAGGCCGTTTTTGCCATGCCGTATCCGTTGACCATTTCGATTTTGCCGAATCACACTCATTCAACCGAAATTGCGGAACAAGCGAAGCAGCGGGGTGACCAGGTAATGCTGCATCTCCCGATGCAATCCCTCGCAAAAGAGCACCCGGAGGCGCAAGAGCTTCATAGAGGCATGTCCCGCGCCGACGTTTCCCGGTTGGTGTCACAATTTCTTAATGAAGTTCCCGGAGTGATTGGCGTGAACAATCATCAAGGGTCGGCATCCACGGCGGATAAAAAATTGATGGCTGAATTGATGCCGGTGCTGAAGGACCACAAACTTTTCTATGTAGATAGCCGCACCAGCGCGGCGACAGTCGCCTACGATACCGCGCAACGATTTGGAGTGCGCGCAGCATTCCGTAACGTGCCCTTCCTGGACGATGTAGAAAACGTTTCGGCCATCCGCAAACAGATTGAGTTCGCGATTGCCGGGGCTGCCAGGAAAAAAGATGCCATTGCTATCGGACATGCTCATCCATCTACGCTGGAAGCGCTGAAGGAAACACTCCCTGAGGCCAAAAGTCACGGAGTGAAATTGGTATTTGCCTCGGAATTAGTGCGGTAAATACTGGCGGCGGCCTGGCGCGGCGTTTTATTCGTCGGATACAGCCGGTGAATCACGTAAAAGAAAATAAATAGCAGCACAAAATCGAAAACACTTGCTTCGGGACCAACGGTGCCTCCGGTAAGCCACGCCGGACCATGAAGAGTGGCGTCGGAAAGATGACCCGGCAAAACCATGCCGCTGTCCGGGACGGAATATAAAAAAGTCTCGCCAAAGTCGAAAGCCGCGTGCATCCCTACCGCGAACCACAGACTGCCTGTCCTCCGTACCGTAAAACACCAGAGCATTCCGACAACAAAGACACCGGCCACACCCACGCGACCTTCGCCACTATTTTCCAAATGCACCGCCGCAAACAGCAGCGAAAGCAAACTGGCAGCGAGCCAGAAGCTAACGCCGGAACTTAAAGTAAATAAAGCGTAGCCGCGAAACAGAAACTCCTCGAATAACCCAACAAATGTCAGACAGAGTGCCCACAAAACAGCCCAGCGAACGATCTGCGGACCGTGTAATGCCAACGCGCCGAAGGAATATCCGCCAAACGCGTAAATCAGTCCGATGACTGCACTGATTTCCAGAAATCCGAGCAGAACTCCCTGCCAGAAAAAGTTCCCGAAAGCCTGCTGCACCGGTAAGCCATAAGACCCCACCGGACGATGTTCGAGGAAGGACATCACGCCAGCTGCGCCAAAAGCGGAGATAAAACCAATCATTTCGGAAAATAAGGTGCTCTCAAACGAAAACTTGTCCGGGGCGGGCCGATAGAATTGCATTAACAACATTTTCAAACCAAGGAAAAGCACTGCCGTTATCACCACGTACAATAGCAACCGCCAGCCTGCACGTAGACCTTCGGCATTAGCAAATATTTGGTTTAGTCCCTTAAAGGAATTGTTGGAAGTGTCGCGGAATTCGCTGGTGGGCTGCGTTTCTATGGGCCGTTCTTGCTCCATTCGTGATCACCGAATCATTTCGTGAGTTCTGTCAGAATTACTTAGACGCACCAAGTTGGGCAAGCACTTGCGCGCGGCCTGCATTTACAGAGAACGGCTCGTGCGCCCCAACCGCGCCATAGTGCGTAACCACACTATGAATTTAGTCCCAGGCAATATTATTTCACATACTTCGGGGACTCGCCTTTGGACCACGGGTCGTAAGCGTGCGCGAATACCAGCCGTTCGGCCAGCGGAGGATGGCTGTATAGCCAGAACGTAATAAAAGCGGGAGGATTTGGGTCAGAGAGATCTAGTTCGCCCAGGACTTGAAAACCGTGCGCGGCCACTTCTTCAGAATTGGGCACCAGGCCGTGAATTACTTCCAGGCCGTAGACATCGGCGGCATGTTCCTGCATGCGGCTGAAGCCGTTCACGATTGGTGAAGAAATAAAGGACAGAATCTCCAGCCACAGTAAGAGCACAGCGATGGCCGCCCAGTCTTCCGGTCCCTGAATGTTCCACTCAGCGCCCCAGCGTTGCAGGGACCAATGCAGCGCGCGATACATGAGATACAACGCGAGCAGAAGCGCCATGGCGAAAAACAAGAATCCAGTAACGATGTGGCCAAGGACGTAGTGTCCTAGCTCGTGGCCGAGTATAAACAGCGCTTCGTCGGTAGACGTTTTCTGGATGGTAGTGTCCCAGATAACCACGCGTTTGGACGCACCGATACCGGTGACGTAGGCGTTTATCTGGTTGGTTTTCTCGCTGGCTTTCATCAGAAACATGCGATCCCGGGGAATCGGGACGCCCGCTCGTTGCGTAAGTGCTTCGATGGAGTTCACCAACTGCGGATGCTCCTGCTCCAGCGGCTCGAAGTGATTAAAGAGCGGATCGATGAACCAGGGGCTGATGAAAAAGAAGAACAGCAAAATTGGAAGTGCCGCGAGCCAAAAATAAAACCACCAGCGCCTGGGACTTTTGCGCATTGCGAGGGTCAAAATAAAAACCAGCAACACCGCCAGACCAACGCTCAGCGCTTCTTCTTTGGCCCAATCCACGAGCCAGGAGCCCCAATGTTGAATGGATTGCTGGTAGCGCAGACTGAGCGCGTGCCAATAAATGCGAACGGGCAATTCAAGCGAATCGGTCAGCAATATTAGTAATGGGACAAAAATCAGACACTGAATCCATTTCTTTTCACTGACAGCTTCCGCGATATCGCGAAACCTTGCGGCTCCACCTAATCGCAGAATCAAGAGGAGTACGGCTACAGTCACAAAATAGGAAACGAAATATAAAGCGTAGCCGGCACGAGAATACGAGACGGCTTTTTGGTAGCGCTCCCTGGAAAGCCGGTATTGATCGGTTTCGGCCTGGGTGGGCGAGGGGGGCTGTTGGTTGCTGGCAGGAACATTTGGATTTAATTGCAAAGTTTGAACGGCTGACGCGGAGTAATCAACGCGATCCACGCTTTGTGCGCGGACGCGAGGCGCAGCAAAGCAAAAAAACAAGGCCAGAATACAGATAAAACGGTGATCAAACACACACCGTCTCATACGACCTGGCGGGATTTTAACCTGAAGCCCGAGCAAGAAGTCCCCTGAAATGCGCGGCGAGTATGCCGCACGCAAAGCAGTTGCGCAACAGCGCGAATACATTAGACGGGTGGAAATGACAAAGTGTCGCCCGTACTGTTACTGCCCACACCGTTAGCAAGAGCCGCCAAGGCTCCAAAGTTTTAATCTGGTTGGGTGACCACAATTGCGCGGTGAGCTGTTTTCAAAGAATAGTTGCGTACCGCGCCAGTAGTGGCGAGACCGATGTGAACGATGGAAGTCCAGCGCTCCAGTTTGTGGTGACCGTAACGATGGAAAAGATAGGAGGCGCCGATGGAAACACCGGTGGCACCTGCCTCGATGAACGCGAAGCCGGCGTGATTATCGACGACGTCGTTGGTCAGAAATATTTCCTGGCGGCCGCGGCGCCGCATGTTCAGGGTAGAAAAATAGTCCAAAGTGCGGGCGGCGGCGACTCCAGCGAATAAGAGATCGTTTTCCTGGTCCCAAAAGCGATGTTCGGCTGGCAGAATGTTGGTCTTCGAAGATTGAGGCTGTCCGGCTTGCGGCTTGATATCTTTCGCCGGAGCTTGCGGTGGTTCTTGAGAATACAGCGGGCTTGCGATGCATGCGAATATCAGCAATGTTAGAAATCCTATTGACCGTTTCAAACAATGTCTCCGGGTTGTTGAAACTTCTTGGGTACCTGGGTTAAGTATCTGGCATTTTCCCCGCCGAAAAGCGTGCAGTTTCAGTTGGTACAGTGTTCTTCTCAAAGCCACCCACGAAACGCCGAGCTAGTGCTTTAGGGCTCCGGGCCCAGTGGCGCCCGGATTCTCCGGCGTTACCTATGCGCACGGTAAGGGTGCACACGAACTGGCGGGAGGCCAGAGTTAGCGTTATCTTGGAGCTTCGGGTATTCGTGTTGGCGCGAGGTGACAAAATGTCAGGCCGAATGTTCGCTCCGTTCCTCCCCAAGTGGGTCATGGTGCTGCCAGCCGCGCTGTTCGCGGCGATGATTGTATGCCCGGCGGCTTTGCCGAACGGGCAATCGCAGGACCAGCAATCGTCCGACGCGCAAAACCAATCTATCGCCGAGGCTGCGCGGAAATCGCGCCAGGCCGCGAAAAACTCCAGCAAGCCTTCCAAGGTCATCACCGACGACAATCTTGATAAGGAAAACATAAAGCCTGGGGCGCAAGGATTGAACGTGGGGGCTCCTGCCGAGTTGGAGACTCAGCCGCCCAGTCCTGGCGCTGTGGCCGAGGCGGCCGCCACGCCTTCCACGCCGCCCGATCCCGCGACGGAAGTGGCTGCTTCTGACGATCCAGAGATTGCCAGGTTAAAAGACACCATTGCCGATGCAGAAAAAGATGCCGATATTGCACGGCGCGACCTGGCATTGCAACAGGATACGTTCTACTCCAATCCCGATTACGTACACGATACCGCAGGTAAAGCCAAACTCGCCGGGATACAGCAGCAAATCAACGATAAGCAGCAGGAGATCGACCGGCTCAAGACGCGCCTGGCCGCGTTGGAAGAGACTCAAAAGAAAAAGCGTGGCAAGGCCGCGGCCCGGCCGCAAGCACCTGCGGATCAAAGCACGAATCCAAACGCCGGTCCACCGGCCTCGCCAAAACCCTAAGCACCGTTTTCCAAAATGGAAAACTCGCTACAATCTTCTCGTTAAACCCAAATTCACTGTTTTTCCACAAATGGAACGCTACTACTATACCTAGTGGTCGATTTTCGTTGACACCAGAATGCCTCCAGCGCACAATCGCGACATTCAAAAAATATTTTCTAAGTTAATTCCGTCAGACACCTGTTCCTAATCGAAACACGATGCACGGGCTCCAGCGATACGTAATTACGGAGGCAACGATGCAATATCTGCCGGGATTCACGGTTCAGTGCATCAACCAAATGTGCGAAGCGCGAGGCCATTGGTTGCGCGCGGATGCCACAGCTGCTACTTCGCATGAAGGGCGCTGCCCGTGTTGCGGAGATTTTCTGCGGAATGTCCCACCACCTCTGGCGCCCAGATTCCGGATGCGTCCTCGAGCATTGACTTCGCATCGTCCGCCAATGCGGCGACGGTAACGTCGTAGCAGTCCTCGCCTATTTCCATCCCTGCCACTCGATTAATCCCTAGGCACTGGCTCCAAGTGTCAGGAATGCTCCCGTTCTATTTTGTCAGGGATGCCCCCGGTTCATACCCTCACTGGTGATACCTCCCTACCCCCGGTGTTTTTGGCAAAAGAGTTCGTAATGTATTGAAAACAAAGGATCGCGTGCGCAAAAAGCGCTAAAGAGTTCACAAAATGCTGAAAAGAAACAGGTAAGCTGAAAAGACATGGGAAAATTTCGATCGGAAAGATGGACCTGCGGCAAGAAAGGCTTGAACTGGGCGCGACGATCATGGCGTATATTACCATTTAACAAATTAACTACAATGTACTTTAGGATGGAGATGGATGTCGCGGTGTTTCCGCCGGGATTTAACTTTCGATGAGGCCCTGTTCAGCCATTTGTTCGTCGGTGAGCCAGAGGTTGGGGATGTTGGCGGAGCCCAGGCGGTGAATATCCTGGAGGGCGCCCCGCACTTCTTTCAGTTCGAGGTTAACGCCAAGTTTTTCCAGCATTTCTATGAGGATGCGGGAACCTTCGGCCAGGACGGGCTTAGGAGCTGAGCCGATGCGATCGAGTCTGCGGTAGGTGAGCACGTAGATTGCAGCTGGACCAATGCCGTGGCGCACGATGTTGAGAAAGGCGCGTGTAAGGGACGGCAAGGCTGCCTGCGCAGGGTCGTGCACGGTGTAGGCAGGTGACAGGTCCTGGGTGGAATCGGGTTCGGGGACGGGAGTGGAGCACGGCGCCGGTGACGGTTGCTTGGGAGCGGAGAACGCGTCCTGCTCCCATCCCACAGGGGGAATGCTCATTCTTCAGGGACCCCGTTGAGCCCGCTATCTTCCAGCAGGCACTTCACAGATTCTTTTAGCTACAGCCGCTGGTGCTGCCACAGTTTTCGCATTTGTAGCAGGCGCCATTGGGAACCATGAGCATGCCGCACTCGGAACAGGTGGGCGCGCCTTCATGAGCATTGCTGGGTTTCGACGAGGCGCTGGCGGCCGGTAGAGATGGCATTGACGCCATAGCCTGGGCGACGACGGGCACGGCGCCGGCAGTTACACTCCCAACGGGAGCTTCAGAAATGACGGCGCCGTTCAGCTTCAGGTAATCCGCGGAGATGAAGCGACCACCAAGCCAGCGCGCGATGTAGTCGAGGACGCTGGACACGAAGCGGATCTTGGGATTCGCAGTGATGCCGGAAGGCTCAAAGCGAGTGTTCAGCAGCTTATCCACGTAAACCTTCAGCGGCACGCCGTATTGCAAGCCGATGGAAACGGTCAGCGCCAGGCCATCCATCACGCCGGAAAGCGTGGAGCCTTCCTTGGACATCTTGATGAAGATTTCGCCAGGGCGATTGTCTTCGTACATGCCGACGGTGATGTAGCCTTCGTGTCCGCCAACACTGAATTTGTGAGTGACGGAAGCGCGCTCCGCGGGCATTTTTTCGCGTTGCGCACGAGCGAATAGTTCCTGTTGCATAGCTTCCACCACGGCTGCGGCCTCGGGCTTCTTTTCGTCTTTCTTCTGGCCGGCAGCGGACAAAGGCTGAGAGCGTTTGGAATTGTCGCGATAGATGGCTACGGCCTTAAGTCCCAGCTTCCAGGATTCGATGTAGGCGTCCATCACATCTTCAACGGTGGATTCCTCGGGCATATTGATCGTTTTGGAAATGGCGCCAGAAAGGAACGGCTGGGCGGCGGCCATCATCTTTACGTGACCGGTCCAGGTGATGGAACGTCCGCCGCCCGCCGGGGCAAGGGAGCAGTCGAAAACCGGAAGATGCTCGGGTTTCAAGTAAGGCGCGCCTTCGATTTTGCCGTTTTGATCGATATGCGAAACGATTTCGCTCATTTGTTCGGGGGTGTAGCCGAGGCGCATCAAGGCTTCGGGAACGGTGTTGTTGACGATCTTGATCAAGCCGCCGCCAACGAGCTTTTTGTATTTTACGAGCGCGAGATCCGGCTCAATGCCGGTGGTGTCGCAATCCATCATGAAACCGATGGTGCCGGTGGGAGCAAGAACAGTGACTTGGGCGTTCTTGAAACCAAACTTTTCGCCGTGCGAGAGCGCGGTATTCCAGGATTCCTGGGCGGCCATGTAAAGTTCGGGCTGCACATGCTCGCGCTTGATTCCACGCATGGCGTCGCGGTGCATGCTGATTACGTCCAGCATAGGTTCGCGATTCACGGGATAGCCCGGGAAAGGACCCATGGCTTCAGCCACGCGCGAGGATTGCGCGTAAGCTTCGCCGCACATTAGCGCGGTAACAGCGCCGGCAACATCGCGTCCTTCGTCGGAGTCATAGGGCAGAGCCATGGACATGAGCAGCGCGCCGAGATTGGCGTAGCCGAGGCCGAGCGGGCGGAAATCGTGAGAATTCTGGGCGATTTGCGGCGTCGGATAGCTGGCGTTGTCCACCAGGATTTCTTGCGCGGTGATGGTGATGTCGACGGCGTGTTTGAACGCTGAAACATCAAACTGGCCGCCGGAATTGACGAATTTCATGAGGTTCAACGAAGCAAGATTGCAGGCGGTATCGTCCAAAAACATATATTCGCTGCAAGGATTGGAGGCGTTGATTCGCGCAGTGTTCTTGGAGGTGTGCCAGCGATTCACAGTGGAGTCGTACTGCATGCCGGGATCGCCGCAATGCCAGGTGGAATCGGAAATTTTGAATAACAGATCGCGCGCGCGAAGTTTTTCGGCGGGCTGACTGTCGATGACGTTTTTGGTCCACCAATCTTTATCTTCAGCGGCAGCGCGCATGAAATCATCGGTGACGCGAACAGAGTGATTGGCATTCTGGAAAAAGATGGAACTGTAAGCGTCGCCATCGATGGCTGAATCGTAACCCTGCTCGATGAGCACGTGAGCTTTGCGCTCTTCCTTGCGCTTGCATTCGATGAATTCGACGATGTCGGGGTGATCGATATTCAGGATGACCATCTTGGCGGCGCGACGAGTTTTGCCACCGCTCTTAATTACGCCGGCAAAAGCATCGAAGCCCTTCATGAAACTTACCGGGCCGGAGGCGATGCCACCACCGGAGAGGGTTTCCTTGCTGCCACGCAGGCTGGAGAAGTTTGTTCCGGTTCCAGAGCCCCACTTAAAGAGCATGCCTTCCGTACGCGTCAGGCCCATGATGGACTCCATGGTGTCTTTGACGGAGTTGATGAAGCACGCGGAGCACTGGGGCTTTTCCTGCACGCCGACGTTGAACCACACCGGAGAGTTGAAAGCCATTTTCTGTTCCACGAGAAGGTGAGTGAGCTCATCGCGGAAAGCGTCGCGAGACTGGGAATCGGCGTAGTAGCCGCCCTGCTCACCCCAACGCACGATGGTGTTGACCACGCGGGCGATCAGTTGGCGCACGGAGCCTTCGCGCTCCGGCGAGCCAGGCTTGCCGTGGAAATATTTACTGGTGACGATGTTGGTGGCGGTCTGCGACCAGCTTTTGGGGACCTCGACACCTTCCTGGCGGAAAATGGTCACACCCTTTTCATTGCCGATAAGAGCGGTGCGGCTTTCCCATTCGACGAGGTCGAAGGGAGACTTCTTGCCATCGGTGAAAAATCGCCCGAAAAGCAGACCGGTGCCGCGTCCGGCCGGAGTCTTTCCCGATTCCACTTCCGTTTCGAGTGATCTGCCATTTAGTGCGGATTTCACAGTGGCCATTATTCCTCCACGCCTCAGATTCCCTGTCCGGGGACGCTCTAGATTGGGTGCACTACAATTTTTTGAAGCTCTACTATTTGATGCATCCAGCGGCTGGCGGTACGAAAGCGGCCGAACCGGCTAGAAACGACGTAAAAGGCAAATGCTCTGCCCGCCGGCTGATTAAATGAGGCCAGCCATCGTGCAGGAACCGCGCTCCCAATGCGGCGCGGAGATTGGGACTTCGCGTCGGTTTTTTAGCTTTGAACCCGGCTTGGTTTCGTCCCCCTCCAAACGGGCCCTGACGCTTTGGGATAAGGCTCGTTTGGGCGGAGTGTACGTCCCCCGAATCTGGACTCGCAGTATCGGTCCGCGCGAAATAACTGTCAAGAGCTTAATGCATGTAAAAGAGAAAAAGTCGCAAAATGTACTAGTGGCTGTGACTAAACTGTCTATAAGTAGTGGTGCCATTTCAGTACTACGAAGAGCTTCAAACACTTAAAAAACAAAAGCTTACATGTGGAGGTGCACCAAATACGGGCATGAAGGTTTTTCCATCCTTCCGGCATTTGCAGGCATCAAAATAGTAATGGTGAGGGTCCGTTCATTTCCCCTAGCGTTACTGATTCTCTGCGTAAGTGCGCAGGGTCGTGCGCAAGACACGCCACAACCGATTACGCCGTCGGTGATGTCGTCCGCATACGGCGAAAAATTAAAGATTCGCGGGATACCGAATCCAGGAAAGATCAATGATGGACTGTACCGCGGGGCGCAGCCGAATGAGCAAGGCCTGGAAGAATTAAAAAAACTGGGGATCACCACAATTGTGGATCTGCGCGCGGAAGATCGCGGCAAGTCTGAATGGGAACGTCAACAGGCGGAAAAATTGGGCATGCGATTTGTGCATATTCCCATCGCGGGGTTCGCGGCGCCAACCAACGAGGAAGTGGTGCAATTCCTTTCGCTGTTTCGCGATTCGCAGCAGAAAATCTTTGTGCATTGCCTGCTGGGAGAAGACCGCACCGGAGTGTTTGTGGCCACGTACCGGATGAGCGTGCAAAAATGGCCGGTGGCGCAGGCGACGCGAGAGATGAATACCTTCGGTTTTAACGGCTTTTGGCATCCGGCCATGAAAGCGTTTGTGCGCGATTTTCCCGCGCGGCTAACGTCGGCGCCTGCGTTCGCGTCTTTGCAGGATGGCAAGTCCTCTGCGCCGATCGTATCGGGCGCGAAGTCCAACTAACGGTTCCCCAGAAAACCCCGCGCGGAACGCGTCTTCAACGCTATTCATAGATCAAACCAAGACGCAGGCTAAAAAGCGAGCCTGGGCCACCCTGCGCGTTGTTGTGGATTGCGCCGCGTTTTTGTGGGTGGCGATAACGCGTTGAGCGGCCTTTGAGCAGGGTGAGGAATGTAGTACGGCCGTACTCTTACAACCGACGGATTAGAGCGTTGTAATGTTTTGCGGACCGGACTGTGACGACAATTCTATCAACGGCGGGGAGACCAGTTGCGGCGTTGACCGGGACGGCACCCATGCGGGTGGGCCGTTACGAAATTCTAGAAACAATCGGTACAGGCGCAAACGGCCGGGTGGTGCGCGCGCACGACCCGATGATCGGGCGCCTGGTAGCGATCAAATTGCTACCCCCAGAATTGGCAAAGGGGGAGGCACAAACTCGTTTTTTGCAGGAAGCGCGGGTGGTGGGGCAATTATCGCACCCGTCGATCATTACGCTGCATGACATGGGCATTGAAGAGTCCACGTCGACGCCGTACCTGGTGATGGAATTCTTAACCGGGCAATCACTGGATCGAATTTTGGAAAAAGGCGCTGTGCCTACAATGCGGGCGTGCGCGTGGATTGGAGATGTGGCAGGCGCGTTGGCGGCGGCACATCGCAAAGGGGTGATTCACGGAGACGTCAAACCCGCAAATATTTTGATCACCGAAGATGGACGCGTGAAATTAATGGACTTTGGCATGGCGCGGGTGGCGGCGCGCGAACAAAGCAGCCAGCCACTTTTGGGCACGCCGGCATACTGGTGCCCAGAGCAAATTATGGGCAAGCCCCAGGACGGGCGATCGGATTTGTTTTCACTGGGGATCGTACTGTATGAAGTTCTTACCAGGAAGCGGCCATTCGACGCCGACTCACTGCAGGGCGTTTGCAACCGGATCTTGTCTCACGAGCCCTTACCGGTCTCGCATCTCAATACGTCACTTCCAACCGCGATGAATGAAGTCGTGATGCGGTGCCTGTCGAAAGATCCTAACAAGCGCTATTCATCGGGAGAGGAACTAGCGGATGACTTATATCCGTTTGCGAGACGGAGAAGCACGGGGCTCGCGCTGGGCCGGCCGACTAAAACACAAGCGCAGGGCTTAGGGTCTTACACGGGAAAATGTGTTCACCCGTAGAGGTTTACGCACGGAAAACGAACTAGGGTGTTTCCCTTAGCCCGCGCGGACAGGGTACGCGAGTTTTACACACTGGGACCATTGGGTGATTCCCACAGGAGGATCGCTAAGTGAAAATGTTTCTGTAGCTAAGGCGGAAGGCTCGCTCGCCTAAGCGAAAAACTTATGATTACTCCGCAAGGCCGTTATGAATTTCTAGAAACGCTGGGAACCGGGGCAACCAGCCGCGTGGATAAAGCGCGTGACACGCTGATTGGCCGCACTGTTGCGTTGAAGACATTCCTTCACGGTTTCGGTTCCGGGGACGTTCAAAAGCAATTCCTTCGCGAAGCGCAAATTATCGGGCGCCTAGCACATCCTTTCATCGTAGGCCTATATGACGTGGGAACAAATGCGGAAGGCGTTCCTTACTTCGTAATGGAGTATGTGGACGGAAGGACGCTGGAAAAGGTTCTTGATGACGGGCCGCTGCCGCTGGAAAAGGTCGCGTTGTGGGCTACCGACCTTGCGGCCGCGATCGCCCGCGCGCATCGCGCGAAAGTCATCCACGGGGATATCAAGCCGGCTAACATCCTGGTCACCAGAGAAGGACAGGTTAAGCTGGGCGATTTCGGGATCGCTAGATTCGCGACGCAAGTGTCCAATTCCGGGGTGCTGATGGGCACGCCGGCGTATTTGTCTCCCGAGCAGATTCAGGGAAATGCGCAGGACACGCGATCGGATCTTTTTTCGCTGGGCATCATTCTGTATCAGATGACCACTGGGGTGCAGCCGTTCAGCGGCAGTTCGGTGAGCGCGGTCTGCGCACAGATTGTGGCGATCATGCCGCCGCCGCCTTCACATCACAATTCAAGTTTGCCACCGGCCTTCGACCGCATCGTGATGCGTTGCCTGGCCAAGGATCCCGCGGACCGATACGCGACCGCGGAAGCTCTGGGAGCTTCGCTGTATCCTTTCGCACACGCGCAGGAAATGGCGGCGGTCGCGCCGGAAAGACCATCTGCGGCTGCTGAGTTTGTGGAGCGCGCCGAAAGATGGCTGGTCACGGCGAAGAAGGCACTGAAGGCCGAAGCGCGAGAGCAATCCCGAAGTTTGACCTCGTTAGTAATGGCCATCTGGACTTCCGACGCGGCGTGGTGGAATCGTCCAATGCAGCGGAAAGATTTGTGGGCCGCGGGGGCTGCTGCGGTGTTGCTGGTCGGGCTGGTGCCCATGGCTCGCGCGTTACGAAATCGCGGGCATGTTCAGCCGGTGGTATCGGCGGCGACGGTAAGCGGTGCAGCTTCTTCGATTACGGCGTCGAATGTCAGTTCTCAGGGGCCTATTAATTCGAACGCTTCGATGATCAACATTAGTTCGTCGTCGGTGGGCGATACCGCGGTTGTGAGTTCCGATGCCGTCGTTGGCGAAGTCGCGAAGCCGGCGGTGAACTTCCAGGACGAGAAACCCAAGACGGTGGTCACGGCTAATCAGGGATTCGAACACCATGGAGCAGCCGGAACGAAAGCGCATCAGCTGAGCAAGCAGGCGGCGAAGTCGGCTGCCGCAGCACTAGACAGCCTCCCGGTTTATGGACCGGGCATGGCAGCCATTCTGCCGGTGGCGGACGCCGCACCCGCGAAGGCCGCTGTGGCCCAAGCGACATTGCATATCAACATCGTGTCGGAAGTGACCGAGCAGACTACTCTGGCGGTGTTCTCCGGCGATGAATTACTGCTGACGATGCCATTGAAACCGGAGCAGGTCGGGGACACGTTGCGCTTCAATTGCCCGATTGTGGCGGGTGAACACGCGCTGCGGGTGGTGCTGTATCGCGCGGATAAAACGGTGTTCATGCATAAGGAAAATAAATCGGAATTGCATGCCGATGGGGCCAATACCATGGAAGTGCACGTAAACCGCAAATCGAAAATGCTGGTAAAACACGAGACTTCGTTGGAGGTGGTGTGGCCGAGCACGACCACTTCATCGTCCGCAGAGGCGAATCAGGGATTCAAGCCGGCTGGGGCGCTGGCGTTGCGCTGATTTGCTGGTTCGTGGCGTAATCACGCATAACAAAAATTCAAGAATTCCCACCTTATAAACCAAGAGCGGAGAGATGACTATGAGCGCAATAGCCCATTTTTACCGCATGGATACAACCCGACCGCACCTTTGGTGGATCAGTTGCGAAAGGTGCCACAGAACAGGAATCGCTCACCTTCAACGGAATGACGCTGTATGGTGTACGAAATGCGATCGCCGCGGGAAGATTCAAGTAACAATTTACCGGCCGGATTCGCTCAATTTGGTTCAGTGGCGGCTGGGGATAGGCATTTGTTTCGCAGTGGCGGCGCTGGCTTGCTACCTAATTTTCTTTGATTGATGGGTTCTTCGCCTCATCGGCGGGGTGATCGCGGAGGCTAATTTGGTTACTCGTAGCGCAGGGCTTCGACGGGGTCGAGTTTGGCGGCCTTCATGGCCGGCCAGACTCCAAAGAAGAGTCCAACACTCACGCTGACGATCAGGCCTGCCGCGGCAGCCCACACTGGGACGCTGCCATGCCATTCCAGGGTCAAGCGAATCAGCAATACCAGGCCGTTGACGAGAATGAGCGCGATGATTCCTCCTGCGCCGGTCAAGGTCATGGCCTCAAGCAAGAATTGCCAGGTTATGTCCTTGCTCTTGGCGCCGATGGCTTTGCGGATGCCGATCTCGCGAGTGCGCTCGGTGACGCTGACGAGCATGATGTTCATTACCCCTACGCCACCGATCAGCAGGCCTACGGAGCTGAGCACTACCGCGGCCAGGGCTACCATTCCGACGATGCTGTGAAATTCTTGCACTTCCTGCTGGGCGGTGCGAATCACGAAACTATCCTTGGCGTTGTAAGCGACGTTCCGGCGGCGGCGCAAAAGTTCCGTGGCCTGATCGACGGACTGATCGAGCATGTTGGGATAGGCCTGAAAACGAATATTGTTTTCATAGGCGCCGGGATAAATTTTGTGGAAGGTGCTGTAAGGGATCAGCACGCGGCGGTCTTCATCGCCCATTCCGAAGCCGCCCTTGGGTTTTTCGACCACGCCGATCACCAGGAAGACCGAACCATCGATGAGCACGTCTTTACCAACCGGGGACCCTTCCGGAAAGAGGACGGGTGCGACGTTCTCGCCCAACATGACCACCTTTTCGCGGTGGATATCATCGCCTTCGCTTATGAACCTGCCAGACAGGGTGGCAGCATTGGCGTAGACCTGGCCAAAATTCGGCTGGACGCCGCGAAAATCGATGGCAGTGACCTCGCCGGCCTTGGTGCGGACGGTGTGGTTCTGCTCCCACCAGATCAAAAACACGGTGACGTTTTTTATCGCTGGGCAGCCATCTTTCAAGGCATCCGCGTCTGCCAGGGTGAGGGGCTTGCGCAAGCGTTCTTCGAGGGGGCGAGTGTTGCCATGGGGTCCCTGATCCCAGCGAGAAACAAAAGCGGTGTCGGCGCCAAACTGTTTGATATTTTCCTGGATGGTGTCATCGAAACCGGTGATGAGCGCGGCAACCAGCATGATGACGCTGACACCCAGCACCACACCAAATACGGTAAGGGCGCTGCGCATCTTGTGGGCGCGCAAGGTATCCATGGCCTGTTTTAGATTCTCAGTGTGTGAGTGGGCCATGATTATGCCTCAGCCGTCCGCGCGCAGGGCTTCGATAGGATCCAGTTTCGCCGCACGCATTGCAGGATAAATTCCAAAAAAAAGACCGACGGCGGTAGAAACGCTGAGCGAAATAATTACTGCGCTAAGCGGGGTTTTTACCGGGATGGGTGTGACGGCACGAACCAGAGCCACGATTCCATAGGACAAGGTCAGGCCCATTATTCCGCCCACGGCGGCAAGGACGGCGGATTCGGTCATGAATTGCAAGACGATGTGTTTTTTTCTTGCGCCCAGAGAGCGGCGCAATCCGATTTCGCGGGTGCGTTCGGTCACGCTGGCGAGCATGATGTTCATGATTACGATACCGCCGACCACCAGGAAAACGGCAGTCAGGGCTACCGCAACAGCGAACAGATTGCCCGTAATCTGGTTCCACAGAGCCATGATGGAAGCCGAACCAAACACAGCAAAATTGTCAGGGGCATCATAGGGAAGATGGCGCCATGCGCGCATGAGCATGCGGGCCTCATCTTCGGAAGCCTGCATGACTTCGGAGTTCTGAGCCTGCACAAAGATGGTTAACCAGTCGTTCTGCTTATGCCAATCTTTATAGTAGGTGGTAAAAGGAAGCAGAATGTAATTGTCCTGCGACTGGCCGAAGGCGCTGCCGATTTCGGTGGCTACACCGACGACTTCATAGGTATTGGTGCCGGCACGAATGGTCTTGCCGATGGGATCGACGGTGGGGAAAAATTTCTTCACCACATCGGTGCCGATAAAACATACCGGCGCGTGATGCAAATCATCGCCCTCGGTCAAGAATCGGCCCGCGGCAAGATTCATGTTACGGATCTCAGCGTAATTGGGAGTGACACCGGTAAGGTCGGTGTTTTCGAGGAGGATGTTACCGGAACGCACGTCCATGATGCGGTCATCGGTAGCAGCGACATTGGCCGCGCTCTTCATACTTTCGCGGAGACGTTGATACTCCTCGAGCGTAACGAGTGGGCGTTTCTGGGCCTTTATCCAGGCATCCTGACTGGTGATGATGCCGAAGCGGTCGACCAGATATACGTTGGCGCCAAGATTGGCGACCCGGTCGGCGACGTAGAAGTTCAATCCCGCGACGACGCTCATAACCGCTACCAGGGTGGCTACGGCCAAAATTACACCCAAGAGGGTCAGGAAACTGCGCAGCTTGTGGGCGCGCAGGGCATCCAGCGCCAAGCGAAAGGTCTCGATGACGGTAACAGCGGCGGCAGCGATGCGGCCACGGCGCTTGCGCACAGAGACAGCTACCGCAGGCAAACCAGTCAGACGATCAATAGGAGCTACACCCAAAACATGGCCTCCGGTTGTTACTTACTACGTGGAGGGACGCCAAAACGTTCCCGCAAAGCCTTATCTATTAGACGTGTGAAGCGCGGTTTTATTACCTGTCTAAGCTATTTTAACCTGTTTTAAACAGGTATAGAGGTTCTTTGTGAGGCCACGTTGACCATTGCCGCTTTCCGCAAAGGCGTGCGGTATAGCCACGGCGTGGGACGAAAGACTCGTGCAACAATTGAGCGAAGAAGCGAATCCTATATGCTCGACCTCGTCCGCCACTAAGCCATGCATATTGCCGCCTTTCTGCTTGCCAGCGCTCTTTTCCTGTTCGCCGGGTCCAGTGAAACTACCCAAGAAGCGGTGGCTGTCCGTGCCGCGGACAAACCTAACGATCATGCGCTGTTTGACCGCGTTGTAGAAAACCAGAAAAAGAGCGATGCGGCCATGGATCTATATGAACGGCTGGAGCGCGTTGAAATTCATAAAGTAAGCGGAGAAAACCAGTCGACGGAGGTGAAGGTTTCGCGGGTCGTTCCAGCGGGTACGGGAGCGGCACATCTTCCTATGGGGACGGATGGTAAGGTCTCTGACCAGAACGCCTATCGCGCGGAGCTCGAAAAACTCGAGCAGGCCCTGGTGTGGGCCGCGGAGACCGGCCGGACGCAACGGGAAGCGTACGAGAAAATTGCGAAGAAGAGGAAAGAGCGGGACGAACTTATCGGGGCGGCGCGAGCGGCTTTTCTATTCACTTTGATCGGCAGCGAGCAACGGGATGGCCGCCTACTGCTGAAATACAGCATGAACCCGAATCCAGCGTTCAAACCGACTTCGCGCGCAACCTCTATTTACCCGCGGGTTCGAGGAACGGTGTGGGTTGACGAAGCCTCCGGGGAGTTGGCGCGCATTGAAGGAGAGGTAACCGAGGATATTTCGCTGGGCCTATTTCTAGCTAGAGTTTACAAGGGAAGTCGTTTCATGCAGGAGCGCTATGAAATGGTGTCCGGGGTGTGGCTGCCTTCTTTTTCACAATACGACTTCGATGGGCGTAAATTTTTGTCGAGCTTTTCACTGCATGAGCGAACATTTTATTCGCACTACCGGCGAGTAGGCAGTCCCAAAGAGGCATTGGAGTTGGTGCGCGCTGAATTGAAGGAGATGAGACCTGGCGGAGTGGCCAGTCGATAGAATTTGTGAGTGGCGAATTTTGAATAGCTAAACGAGTCATGGCCGTTTCAACAACCCTGTACTTAGCATTAACCCTCCCTTAGATAGACAAGCCTACAATTTAATTAGGCTATAGATAAGGGGGAGCTATGAAAATCCTCGTCATGACGGCAGCATTTCTTCTGTCTTGCGGCACGTCTCTCTGTTCAGCACAATCGGCCAATTCGGGCAGCCAGAACACTTCAGACGCAGCAAAACCCGCGGCGCAATCGTCGAGCAGTTCAGCGGATGCCACAACGGACAAAACCAAAACCAAGCCGAAGAGAGTTTGGACTAATGAGGAGATTGCCGGTGTGGGCGGCGATGGAGCTATTTCCGTGGTCGGCAAGGCGGGCAGTGGAGAATCGAATGCGTCATCAAACGACTCCCAGAAAAATGCGGCGGTCTTGAGTGCCCGGTACAAACAAGCCGCCCCTTACCGCGATCGGCTTCGTCAGTTGAACAACCAACTGGAAACCATAGACAAGAAAATTTATGAGCTACAAAATTTTAAGGCCGATAACAGCAGCCCGTCGGGCGGAATAAATATGCATCAACGCTACGACATGACACCAGTAGAAGAGCAAGTCAAAGAGCTGGAAGAGAAAAAGAAGAAAATTAAAGCGCAGATCGATGCGGTTGAGGATCTGGCGCGTAAGAACGGCTTTGAGGCGGGGCAATTGCGCTGAAGTTTCGAGTGTTACAGCTCTCGAATTCCCTCAAAACTGTGACCTGCAGACTTAGGCCGACAGGTCGCTTCAAGCGTTCGCGGTCAATCTCCGCTGCAGGCAAATCCGATGACCTGGCGCGCGGGCGGGCGGTTGTTTCTTTTTGCCCAAGCTTGCGAACTTTGGGCCCTGACGCGGACAGTGCGTTGGCGAGCGCGAGGAAATTTCTGATGTAATTTTTCGCGTAGTTTTCGATGGGCGCGGAAGAGACGCAGGCGCACGGCCACATTTGAAATGTCCAGGTGGTCAGCGGCCTCTTGAGTCGAATAGTTTAAAACATCCATGAGCAGACACACCTGGCGCAGGTCGGGCGGTAGCTGCGAGATCGCGGATGCCAACAGGCGACGAGATTCCTGGCGCAGGAAGCCTTGCTCCGGATTGGCTGTCGCCGAAGGAATTTGTGCTGACCAGGGTTCATCCGCGGAATTACTGGATTGGTCCAGAGAAAAGATTTTTCCTTCACGGCGACGCCGGATTACATCGATGGAAGCATTCCTGGCGATGCGTGAGACCCAGGCGTGCATATCGTCGCTTGGACCGGTTTGCGAGCCGACAAACTGATCGAGACGCGCCACGGTCTTGAGCAGGGTTTCCTGCCGTACGTCCTCCGCATCGTGGGCATTGCCAGTTAACCGTAGGCTGGAGCGGTATAGGCCAGTAGCATAAGGCATGACCAGCTCTGCGAGGGCCTGGCGATCGCCGGCACGCGCGCGGCGCAGCAGCGCGGAACGAGAATGCCATTGTTGCGTATCGATGGAAGCGCTCACGTTTGCCTCCGCGTTTTCAGTGGTGTTCATACCGTTAGATCAATGGCAGTTTCCTGCCCACCTAACGTGGAGCTGGAACGTACACAAAACAAGGCACAATTTGGCTGGCGGGTTATTGTTGCTTTATGGGATTTGACCGCTTATGGGATTCGCTACCGCGAAATCGGTCACTCAATGTTGCTAAGGGATTACAACTAAGTGGGATAGGGTCCTGCGGGACTTTTTTTGAACGCAGGTTGTTTTCGGAAGTTTTCCTGGGAAACGAAAAGCAGAATGAAGGAGGCAATCTCAGCGATGCAGCAAGTGAGGGGAAGCAATCGAGGCTTCCCCTCGCTTACGTATTCTTAGGCAGTGGCTGCGGAAGCCTCTTTCTCGATGGGCGCGCCAATAAGGTTGCCCCACTCGGTCCAGGAACCGTCGTAATTGCGAACATCTTTTATGCCGAGAAGATATTTGAGCACGAACCAGGTATGGGAGCTGCGCTCACCGATGCGGCAGTAGGCGATGACTTCCTTGTCGCCGGTAATGCCTTTGGAGCCGTAGAGCTGCTTCAGGGCGTCGACGCTCTTGAAGGTGCCGTCTTCGTTAACGGCTTGTGCCCAGGGAATACTCGCGGCTCCGGGAATGTGACCGGCGCGTTGCGCGGTTTCGCTCATGCCCGGAGGAGCGATAATCTTGCCGGAAAACTCATCCGGTGAGCGGACGTCTACTAATTGCGCTCCGGACTTTTTGTCGACCGCGGCGAAAACATCGTCGCGTTTTGCGCGAATGGAGGCGTTGGGAGTCTTCACCTTGTAGCCCGCGGCGCTGACGGTGGGCTTGGCGGTAGTGAGCGGGCGCTTTTCTTCCACCCACTTTTTGCGGCCGCCATTCATGATCAAAACTTTGTCATGGCCGTAATATTTCAGTTGCCAGAAAGCCCAGGCGGCAAACCAATTATTATTGTCGCCGTAAAGCACGATGGTGGTTTCTGGAGATATTCCAGCTTTGCCAAGCAGGGTTTCAAAGGCATTGGGATCGGCGAGATCGCGGCGGATGGCGTCCTGCAATTCGGTCTGCCAGTTCCAGGCAATTGCTCCGTCGATGTGACCCTGGTCGTAGGCGGTGGTGTCAACATCCACTTCTACCACACGAATTCCCTGATCTTTAGCGTGGGCTGCGACCCATTCGGTAGTAACTAAAACTTCTGGATGAGCATAATCGGACATTGTTCGGTTCCTTCCTGGATTTAGAATCAAAAAGCGTAACGCAGAGCGGGCCGTGAAGCATCACCTTTTTTTCCGGACGCGAGATTCAGAGCCGAGCGTTTTCAGTCTCAGACTTGAACGAGCTGGCCCTCCCGCGATTCCCATTCGATGCGCACCAGCCAATCGAAATGCATCCCTTCAGTTTTGAGCCAGCCTTCCAGGGCTTCTCTGGAATCGGCACGAAACTCCGCGAACATTTTTCCTTCAAGCATGTTCACCATGACGCGTTCGGCTTTGGCGGCATGACCCGCTTGCATCCGCCGCATCAGGGCCTCAGCACCCTGGCGTGTAAGGCACGCCAGCGTATGCTGGCTTAAATAGAGTGGCATCAACGCTCCCGAAGAAGATTGAAATTCGCGCATCGGAGTCAGGTGATTAGACGCCTCATGTACCTGTACCGATAGACAGTTAGTTGCCGCAACACACGATTTGTAACGCGAATCGGGTTACTCGTCGGATGGTACTACACTCATGTGAGAATCCATGGAGCAATGGGAATATGAGACATTCTTTTGACTTTTTGGTATTTGGCGTCTTGGTATTGGTTTTAGGGCTGACCTTTGGCGGCCCTTGCGCATATGGCGGTCCGCGCACTGGACATACCGCGGAACTTACCGGCGAGGTTCTCAGTGCAACCGGGAAACCGGTGGCAGGCGCGGTGGTGACTTATCAGTCAGGCGGGGGACACACAGCTCACGTCGTACATACGGATGCGCATGGGCGGTTCACAATCGTTAAGCTACGCCGGGATAACTACGATTTACGAGCTTCCTCGCATGGTTTGTTTTCAACCTGGGAGAAAAACGTGATGGTGCGCTCCGGTGAGGTGAAAACAGTCACTCTGCGTTTGACGGAGGGCGTAGAGGCAGCGAGTTCTTCGGTAGTGGCTGCCCCTAAGTGAAGGGTTACATACGTAGTCTGAGGGAAGTACTATGGCGCGAGGTTACAAGGAGCTTCAAAGTATCGCCTTAAGTCTATTATAATCTGCATATTACAACGTAGCTGCTTGAAGCGCCCTTTCGGCCTCAGAGTAGTACTAGCTGGTGGGTACTGCGGCTGGTGGGTCGGATGCTCCATTGAGGGACACAGGCTTGGTCTGTAACTTACTAAGAACGGGTTGGGGGCCGCGCGGGGACAGCGGCTCCGCAAGGGGTCGTGTGCGAGCTACCCAACCCGCCTTTCTGCTACTCCTCAAATTTGGCCTATCTTTGATCTTGATGGTTTCCAGACAGAACCTGGGCCGAAACTGACCTAGAAGATTTGAAACTTGATCGTTCTATAGAACCCCGCGGGATTTTACGAGCCGGCGCGGCGGGCTTTTTTATTGCGGGCAACTTCCTTTAACCATTCCCAGGTGGCTTGTGCATTGCGATCCCACGTGTGATTTTGCGCCGTGCGGGTTGCGTGAGTTCCTAATTGTGCGCAAAGGGTTGGGTTGGTGATCAAAGAGCGGACTGCGGCGGCGAGTTCCTCAGTATTTTGCGGGTCGCGCAAAATTATGCCGTCGGAGCCGTCGGCAATGATTTCATGGGCCCCCGCGTGCGAACTGGCGATCACCGGTAAGCCACAGGCCATGGCTTCGATAATGGGCAAGCCGTAGGCGTCTTCAAGCGACGGGCCGACGTAAGCGTCTGTCGCAGCGTAGAACTGCATAACGTTGGAAGATGGCGTCAAAAAAATTACGCGATGCGTTATTCCGTAAGCGCGAATCATTTTGTCGTACGGATCGCGGACGTCTCTACCGACTACCAGAAGTTTCCATGGCAAATCGCGGACAAGGGATAAGGATTGCAACAAGGCGGCGAGTCCTTTGGTCCTCCAATCATTGCCAATCAGCAGCAGAGCGAAATCTTCCGTAGATAAATTGAACTCTTTGCGGGTGGTGGCGCGTTCGGCAAGTCTGCGGGGAGCCGAGAATGCTTGCACATCGACTCCGTAACGGATGACTCGGGTATCGGCGGGGTGAAAATACTTTTGCAGTAACGCGCCAGCCGAAGCTGAGATCGCAGATAAGGAAGTTGTGGACCTGCGATAAATCCGCTTTTCGAGCGCCATGATCAGACGATAGTAGGCGCGGCGATGCGCCAGGCGGGGCCAAGCGGCGAGAGGACTGCCGCGGAAATTTAATTGAGGCAGAACTTGACGGTAGAATTCGTGGAATACGACGTGGACACTAATGGCGTCGGCGTCCGTAGCGTTGATACCAGCGGAATATAACAGATCGTATTTTGCGCCGCGGAATGCGTTGTCCCACCAACGGCAAAGGCGATTGGCGAAAAACCAGAAAATGTATTGCAACAGGTGTGGGCCTGGGATGGAGGGTACTTTATGCCAGAGAAGGCGATTGCTATTTTCCGCACCATCGCGGTCTGATCCCGCCGGCTTGCGGTATTTGTAGCGCGTAACACCGCGCAAATCTTGAACCCGCTGCGCGTAAATATGGATTTCGGCGCCAGGCTCGCCGGCGAATCTTGCCAACTGTTCGACGATGCAGCGCTCGGTGCCGTGGCTGCGGTCGAGAAAGGGGGAAATTACCGCAATGCGCACTAGCGTGGCCGCTGACGAGGGTTGCCCGCCGGGGCGGATACGTTAGCAAACTGAGAGGAAAGGGCCAGACTCGGCAAGCGAAATAAAATGCCCAGCAGCGTCCAGAAGTAGGCGTTAATCACGAAATCTTCGTAGGCCTGCATGGAAGTGAAGGTGATTGGCAATAACAATACGACCGCATATAAAAAGATAGCGAAGGCGATGGGAAACCACGGCGATCCTTTCAATTTTTTAACGACCTTCCAGGCGGAAACGATGATCGCAATACTCATCACCAGCCAAAGAATAAGACCGCCAATTCCCATTTCTACGACCAGGGCGCCGAATCCGCTCTCCACGCCAACGGCCATAGGCACGCCGTGAAAAATTTTAGCTACGTATTGAACTCCGAGGGAACTGGTTCCGATGCCGAAGCCCCAAGGCCAGCGATCATAGTTGAAGGCGCCCAAAAAATTACGCAGCGGGTAGTCCCAGGTGCGAGATTGCAATTCGCTCGCAGAACTGCCGGGCGTTAACGTTTCGGAATAAATTGCCAGGCGCGCGAACAGGGCATCCGGAAAAACAAAGAACAACGCTACTACGGCAAGACCGATGGCCAGTGCGGCGCGCTGCACGGTACGAAAAACGCGGATAACCTCGCGCTGGCGCCAAGGCGCTCCCCACAGGAAGGCAGCCACGATGAGGAGCGCCTCCCCCGCGGTCCACAAAAAGACTCCGCGAGAGCCTGACAGCAGCACCGCGGCGTAGACGACCGCCAGGGAAATAAACGCAATATTTCGACCCCGACGGTGGCGCAGCAAAAGATAGCCAGTGAAAGCCAGCATTAGGACCCATGCAATCAGCAGGTAATTGGTATAGCGTCCAGCGCTAACAAATACCGAAGGGGCCCGATAGGAAGTTAGACCGGTGATCGGTGAAACGCGATACAAAGTGCTCATTTCGCGAATTTCCTCCGCGGGCCTGGCGGGATTCAGGAACGAGGGACCAATGATCGACTGAGCGATGCCGAGGCCGGTGATGATTATTGCGAGCCAAGCGTTGACGCGAAAAAAACGGCGAAGATCCGCTTCGGAATTAAGGAGCGCGTAGCCGACAAAATACATCGGGATATACCAGAAAAAGAGCTTCACCCCCAGGATGCCATAGACAATCGTGGACGAAGCGGGGTTAAACATCTGCATGATTCCGAACCACACCAGCAGCATCAGCGCCACGAAAAAAGGCGGGCGCACAATTTTTACGGTTTTCTTTCGGCGCACCGCGATAATGAAGGACATATACACAATGGCAACGAGAACATCTTTTGCAAAATAGATGGCCATATTGTTGCCGAGATATTTGCGGGCCAGATCCTCGAACAGCAGCCAGGTGAAAAACAGATAAACGCCATTTCGCCAGTTATTGAGGATGGCAATGACAAAAACGCTGCCGACGGCCACCAGGCCGACGTAAGCAAAACCCCTTAAGTCGCCAGCGAGGATCAGCTCGGAAAATTCATAAGCAGCAACGGCAAATATGAGAACAAACACGAATGACGCCAGGAGTTTGCGTGAGGAGTCGGGTGCTGCTGTGGAACGAAAATTCAATCGCCTGCCTCAAGGATCACACTTACAATCTGTCTCAGAAGGGCCACAAGAGCAAGAAAACCATTCTCAAGAATGTTAGAGAAAGTCAGCCAAACAAAGCATGTTGCGACGAAAGCGTAGACTAGTTTTGATGAGCCCTCGAATGCTGACCAACAGCGCTGGCTGACCGCTTCGCTATAATTCTGATGATGGATGTTTGCAAAATCGCACTTCTGTCCAGGCTGGAGCCATCCAGCGCAAGCGTTTCATAGCCCAAACTTTGCAGCTCGTCCAATGCCTCGTTGGGATTGCGTCCATCGGAGGTGACCAGCTCATTATGCAGCTCGAGAAAGAGCAAAGGTGAAAAGCGCGTGAAGGTTTCACGTCCTCCACGAAGCGCCGCCGCTTCATAACCTTCCACATCAATTTTTATATGCGTGGGACTGCCGAAGTCGGATGCCAACTTATCGATAGTAATCGCACCGACGCTGGTCAACTCGCGATGAGAGCGTCCGGTAACAAAGCGCAAGTAACCTGCGGAGAATACTCCGGAACTAAGCATGTTTAACGAGCCATTTACGTCACTAACGGCGGCCTCTACGAGCCGAATATTTTCTCTAGCTTGATTGAAATCGAGCTGACGGGTAATCATGCGAATCGCGATTGGCGATGGGTCCACTGCAACGGCTTTGCCGTCGAATTTGGCGGCCGCGAAACTAAACAGACCATAGCTGGCTCCCAGATCGAAGAGCAACATCCCGCGGTGGCAGTGGGCGACAAAAGACTCAAACTCCGCGCGTTGCCCGGGATCGTTAATTTGATTTTGCATAGCAAATTGATAAACGCGAGGGTGCAAAGTAAGAGCGAGATTGGGGGTGAATTGCAGTTTCTTGGTCACGCCGAATGAGAATTTTGTGCTATCCCAGATCCATCGTAATGACGTTGACGGGGACCTCAGCCAATTTCTGACCGGTCTGGGGACGACGCGCCGAGTAAGGTTCTTGAGCCACGCTACTGACAAGGATGGTGCGCCTGACCACAAAAATTGCCGGGATCGTTCTTAAACGCGTTGCTGGGATTTATCCACACCACTAATGACTCAAAAACCCATTATGCGGGGCTAATGTCATACGCCTATCATACGATGACGAGGTGTAGCAGTCATCAGCGCTGGTCGACGCGTTCTTCCTCCTTCTTGTTATCCGCTAAATCAGCGTGACGATAAATTTGTGCGTGCTCAGTTATCATCTTGGAGCGTTGAAACAGCTGCAACGCCCTGCTGCGAGCCTTTTCTCCCAACGAGTCGATAAACGCAGGATTTTTAATAACGGTGCGCAAACAATCTGCAAGAGAAACAGCGTCCCCCGCGGCGAATTTTAAGCCTGTGTCGCCAAGAACTTCGGTCAAACCGCCAATATCGGCGGCGATGACCAAACGACCACGCATCATTTGTTCAATGGCAGCGAGACCGGCGGTTTCCTCCCAGGTAGAAGGCATCACCACCACAGAAACGTCCCGCAGGGCATGAGCGAATGCATCGCCAGTCAAAAATCCGGTGACTGAAGTAAAAGGCTCAAGTTTTTCACGCTGAATGCACTCTTCGAGTTTGGGGCGCTCGCTGCCATCTCCGATGATGCGAATTTCAAAATCATGGCCTTCGGACTTCAGGATTTTGCCGGCCTCTAGAAGAACCGGAACACCCTTCTCAGGCACCAGGCGGCCCACGTAGGCAATGTGTAGTTTTTGAGATGGAAGTGAGCGGTGAGGAATCGAAAACGGATCTTCAATACCGTGATAGACAACTTTGGTGTTGGGCAATTTCTGACGGTGATCAACGTGGCTGGTCACCGCAATGTTGGTGGTTGCAACGCGCGCGAGCCAATGGCGCGGAAACATGAAGGCCAGAAGTCTGGCGGCTGTCATTCCGCTCGAAAACTCCGATCGCAGGCACTGAAAACATTCGCCAAAACGAGCAGCCTGGAAATAGCCGGGACAAATCATGCGGTCCGGTTGATGGACAAAAAGGCCATTGGGGCAAGTGGCTTGATAGCCATGGTGTTCGACAACGAATCGTTTGCGCGAGAGCCAAGCCAGAAACATCGGTAAAAATGCCGGGCCCGCTGAGTGAATCACGTCAGAGGCGCGCACAAGTTGCCAAAGCCGGATCAAACCGGGGCGGCGGACCACACGAAATGGAAATTTGTTGTCGGCGTGGCTTCCCGCGGGCGTTTCGGTGACCACCGTTACGTTAAATTCACGATCGCCATTTGCGGTGCGCAATTCAGCAATGCCGTCAGCCAGCGACTGCACGATGCTTTCGACGCCACCGACACTGGGCGCGAAATAATGGGAATAAATCAGTAGATTCATGCTCAATGTGGGCGCGTGCGCTGAAAAATATGCGCCGTGGTCACGCTACGCGGTGTCGCTGGGATAGATGTTACGCTGGTCCGGGTAAAATTATATCTCATGGAATGCATGGCAATTCTGGGGCGCCGTGAAGAACCCGCGGATGGAGTGCGGGATTATTGCTGCTATTTGCGGGATGCGTTAGCCAAGGAAGGCGTGAATTTAACGCTGACGCAGGTGAGATGGGCGGAAATGGGGCACAAGGCCAGCCGGCTGGAGTTACGTAAAGCGGTCAGCGGGAAACAAAATACATTTTTTCTGCTGCAGTATACGGCGCTGTCGTGGTCGCACCGCGGGTTTGCGCTGCCAGCAGTGAGCATTTTGAAATTATTAAAAAAGAATGGCGCACGAGGCGCAGTGGTATTTCACGATCCGGATGGCTATGCGGGAAACCGCGTGGTGGATCGCTTTAGAAGAGCTCTTCAACGCTACGCGATGAAACGGCTGGTGCGTCTTAGCGATCTCGCCATTTTCACGCTGCCTCGCGATAAAATTTCCTGGCTTCCAGCGGACACCCACAATTTTGTTTTCATTCCGGTGGGCGCGAATTTGCCGGCGCCCGAAAGAGCGTGGGAAGCGAAGCGTAATTCGACGGCTAGCAAACCGGTAGTGGCTGTTTTTTCTCTTTCCGACAAACCAACATTGGGTAAGGAAGTGGGCCAGATTGCTCGAGCCGTAAGCAATGCGGCTAAGCAGGTAGGCCCTCTTGAGGTTGTGGTACTGGGGCGAAACTCAGAAAGTGGTGCAGCAGCACTGCGGTCGGCGCTTGCCGGCTCGGGCGCGGAAGTGAGAATTCTTGGACTGATATCGGCGGATGAAGTTGTGCGGGTTCTGGGGGCCAGCGATGTGATGTTGTTTGCTCGTGGGCCGATCTCGAGCCGGCGTGGCAGCGCCATTGCAGGCATAGCCTGCGGATTGCCAGTTATTGCAGAAGAAGGATGGGAACTCGCGGCGCCGATCACGGAAGCGGGTGTGGTTCTAGTGCCGGAGGAATTGGTGCCAGAGGGGTTTGGGGCGGCTCTGGTGCGTGTCTTGACCGACCCCTCGTACCGGGCGTCTTTGGCCAAGCGGAGTCGCAATGCGCAGAGCAAGTATTTTTCCTGGAGCGTGATCGCGCGACAGTATGCGCAAGCAATGCGAAGAGTGGGCGCTCCCCCGCGAGAGTAAAGGCGTTGTGAGTGCTAAGGCAGCAGACCCGTATTAAGGGCGGCACGCGCGTGTTCCCACCTTTGTACGCCTGTGCTAAAATGCCTAAGTTTTGCAGGGGTAGCGGTTCACCGTAGTCTCCGCAGCGTGTATCGAGCGGGCCATTTGGCATGTTTCCGTGTCCAGGGTCTGTCACTAACCCAGCATTGACAACCGCAGGTTCGTGCGGAAACATTTAGCGTATAAAGAGGATGTGTCATGTCCGGGCATTCAAAATGGGCAACCATCAAGCACAAGAAGGCAGCTACTGACGCGAAGCGTGGCCGAGTTTTTACTCGAGTGATTCGCGAAATTTCTATTGCCGCTCGCATTGGAGGCGGCGATCCCAATACCAATCCGCGACTGCGCACCGCAATTCTCGCCGCCAAGAACGAGAATATGCCCGGGGATAATATTGAGCGCGCGATTTTGCGCGGCACCGGCCAACTGGAAGGCGAACAGTACGAAGAAGCGGTGTTTGAAGGATACGGGCCGGGCGGAGTCGGAATGCTGATTCAAGTGGTCACTACGAATCGCAATCGCATTGTGGGCGAGTTCCGGCATTTGATGAGCAAGAACGGCGGCAACATGGCGGAAGCCGGAGCGGTGGGTTGGATGTTCAGCCGCAAGGGCGAAATTACCGTTCCTAAGGACTCCGCGAGCGAAGATAAGCTGCTGGATATTGTTTTGGAAGCTGGCGCGGAAGATATGAAAGATGATGGGTCCATTTGGTACATAGTGACGCCGCCAGAGGCGTTGGACAAAGTAAAGGAAGCGCTACGCAAGGCAGGAATTACTGCGGCGTCGGCGGAAGTTGGCATGGTGCCACAAAATTACATTAAGTTGACCGGCGCGCAGGCCACGCAGATGGTGCGATTGGTGGAAGCGCTGGAAGAGCACGACGATGTGCAGCATGTTTATGCAAACTTCGATATCGATGAGTCGGAAATACAGGCGGCGGTAGGCGCGAATTAGCCGGTTTGCGTATTTTTGTCAGATTTTTATCATGGGGAATAACCGATTGGCCAGCGACGATTATCACGCTGGCCAATTTTTTTGGCGGCTTTTTGGGGTCTTCTTTGCCGCGCAACGCTGAATACAAATTTTCTGGCGAGGATATCTGGAACGCCGTAGACTTGTGGCCGTGAGCGGCAACCACGGACCAAATCAAAAACCTGCTTTCTTTCGCGTTCTGGGGGTCGACCCCGCAGCCGCGGGTCCCACGGGTTACGGCGTAGTGGAAAGCGACGGGCGCATGTCGCGGATGGTGCATTACGGGGCGCTGGTCATTAGCGCTAAGCGTCGCAAGGAGTCGTGTGGAGCGGCGCTACAGGATGTACACGCATTGCTTTCGCGGCTGATCGAAGAATACAAACCTGATGCAATGGCGGTGGAAGCGGTGTTTGCCGCGTTGAATGTGCGCACGGCGCTGCGGCTGGCTGAAGTGCGCGGGGTGGTACTTCTGACAGCGGCGCAGCATAATATTGTGGTGCACAGTTATTCTCCGCGAGAAGTGAAATCCTCGGTGGCCGGATATGGCCACGCGGATAAGCGGCAAGTTCAGGAAATGGTGCGCGCGTTGTTAACGATGGAAGAGCTTCCCGAGCCCTCGGACGCGGCTGATGCGCTGGCGGTGGCTCTGTGCCATTTGCAGGCCGAACAGACGCGGCGGAGATTCAGTTTGCCGCAGATCAGCAAACAGCCTCGTCGTGCACGCGGTTCCTCGGTGATAGACGGGGTGGGCGCCCTAACTGCTGTAACGAGCACCGTAAAAGGCTCTCCCGGGACGTTCTCCAACCTTAGCAATCTTCCGCGCATCGTACCGACACGATGACGAATTACCGTTCCTTAACGCTGGTTCTCGTTTGTGGGCTTAGCGTGTTGATGGAGCCGGTTGCAGGGGCTTCGGTGCGCGTCCCAACTTCCGGCCACGCGGCTCTCCTGGCTAGTTCCGCCGCTGTGGCACCCGCCGAAAGCGCAAAACTCACATTCAGGCGGGTGTTTAAATCGAGTTCGCCGGAATTTATCGAAATTGTAGTGCCCGAAGATGGGCATCCGGCCACTTATGACATTCGGCAGCTGGATGAAGATGCCAGCGCGTCTCCGTTTGAAATCAGCGCGGGACTTCGCGCGCACATGTTCGAATTGGCGGCACAGTTGAATCATTTTCAAGGACAGGATCTCGATGTCCACAGGAAAATCGCGAACCTGGGCGAAAAAACCTTTCGCTGGGAAAAGGGTGCGAGCGCTCACGAGGTAAAATTCAACTACACGTTAAATTCCGCGGCGGCGCAGTTGCTGCAAATTTTTGAAGGGCTGGCACGGCAGCAGGAACACGTGATGCTGCTCACGCGCCGGATGAGATATGACCGGCTAGGAATAAATGATGCGCTGCTGCAATTCGAAACGGATTTGAATCATAAATTGCTGCCGGAACCACAATGCGCGCTGCCGATGCTGGATGAGATTGGGAATGATGCACGGTTTGTAGATATTGCGCGGCAGCGGGCGCGGACTTTGGCGGAGCGGATTCGCCATTCAAGCTAGCTAGATCTTAAATCCCCGTAGCAACGATAGCTGCAATTTTTCACTTCTATTGATTTCAAAAATATAAACTTTTGCGGCAATTTACGCGGAAGCGACGACGGGCTGCGGCGCCGCTGCCAGGTCGCGTAGCGAGGTAACGTACGGCGCGCGAGCCACGCCGCGTTCGGTAAAAATTGCGGCGATGTAACGCGCGGGAGTTACGTCAAACGCAGGGTGCGCGGCGTGAACATCGGGAGCAATCCTCAAGCCCTGCAGATGAGTGACTTCCAACGCGGAGCGCTCTTCGATGGGGATGTCGTCTCCATCGGGAATGGACAAATCAAAGGTGGAAACTGGCGCGGCGATGTAAAACGGCACGTTATTTTCTTTGGCCAGCACCGCGATTTGATAGGTGCCGATCTTGTTGGCGGTGTCGCCATTGGCGGCGATGCGGTCGGCGCCGGTAACAATCGCTCCAACTTTTCCGGTTTTCAAAAAATGTCCGACCATGTTGTCGGTAATTAGCGTGAGTGGAATGCCGCCTTTGTGTAATTCCCAGGCGGTCAGGCGCGAGCCTTGAAGATACGGGCGCGTTTCTGGAACCAGGACATGCAGCTTTTTGCCTTGCTGATAGGCGACGCGAATCACGCCCAGGGCGGTTCCGATTCCGCCGGTAGCCAATGCGCCGGCGTTACATTGGGTCATCACCTGGCCTTGCGCGGGCATAAATGCGGCGCCGTATTCGCCGATGGCTTGATCGGTAGCCTTTTTTTCGAGGTGCACTAATTTAGCTTCTTCTACGATGGTGCGTTTGATTTCAGGGAGCGGTTTGGATGTGGCGCAAAGTTCAGCAAATTTGCGTTTCATGCGCTCAAGAGCCCAGAAAAGATCGACGGCGGTGGGGCGCGTTTTTGCGAGAGTGTCGCAGATTTGCGGGAATTCAGATTTCAATGCGTCCACGGTTGTCGCGTTCGAATGCAAAACTCCGAGAGCTACGCCCATAGCGGCTGCCACGCCGATGGCCGGAGCGCCGCGGATGACCATTTCGCGGATGGCCTTGGCTACCTCGCGATAATCGGTATAGGTGTAGCTGATTTCTTCGGCGGGCAGACGGCGCTGGTCCAACATGACTACGCCTTTGTCGGTCCATTCGATGGGTTGTGCTACGTACATAGTTCTCTAAGTTCTCCCGGCTTACTCGCGTTAATTAAATTGTAGCGAATGCCTTTGAACAAAACGAATTGCCATGCACCGCGAAGATGGCATCAAGGTGACATAGGCATGTGTTGAAAGCCCCTGGTGGCGATGATGGAAGTCAGAGCGATCATGGAGTTGTAGCCTAAATGGAGCAAAAAACTGGCCAGGACGGTCCCGGTGCGCGCGCGCGCGAACGTAAAAATCACGCCGACCAAAGTGAGAAGTGCAACCAGCCGGAAGGTCCAGCCAAGCTGGGAGCCGTGCATCAAACCAAATAAAACGCCGGTGATTAAAATTCCCGGCAGCACGCCGAGGGATTTGGCGAAGAGTGGATAGAGGTAGCCGCGAAAGACGGTTTCCTCCACGAGCGGCGCGACGAAAACGGCCATGGTCATCAGCAGGAACGCGCCGGAACGATTTTTAAAAATTTCCTGGATGGGCAGGTGGTCGGTATTTTTCAAGTTGTAGCTGGCCAGGGCCACAAAAATGGCCAGCCCGCACCCGGAGAAGAAATACATCCAGGGACGGCCTGAACCGGCCGTGGGGTTGACATTCAATTTTCGCCAACCCAGCGAGCGCCAGAAGGGCACGTCTCGCAAGACCGCCAGGGTCACGTACAGGAAGAGGAAAAGCAGGGCGTACCACAGCACGTTGCTTTCAACGAGCAGTTGCGGGCTATTTTCGAACACGAGTTGCACTTGAATGGCGCTTAAGTGACGATTCGCGGAAACATAAAATACAAACCCGAGCTGCACGACCATCAAGCTGGCGAATCCGAAAAAAATAAAAATGATCAGGTGCGGCCAGGACCAGGACACGCGCAGGTCTTCCGGCAGAATGCGCTTGGCCTGGAATGCGGGGATCGCGGCGGCAATTGGATCGCCGGCGAGAACTTGCGGGGGTTGAGACTCGGCAACTGGTTGGAGCGCGGGCGGCGGAGGGATTTCGGGTTGAATCTCCGGCATCGGATTCACGACGTGATCCGGCGTTTCGTTGTTCGGGTTCTCGTCGTGATCGTTCATTTTCTATTTTTCTTGGCGCTGCGCTTTGGCCAGCCCGAAGCCAGCGCCGCGGCGAGCAACGGCATCAGTAATTCGTGATGTCCGGTGATGGCATACCCCTTCGATTCTACTCCGTGGCGCTTGCCGGCGGATAACGTGGGGCGCTTCACTACATTTTGCAGCGGGCGATAGTGCTGGATGAAGTCAAAATTGGCGGTGGTAATGGGGCGTAGCGGCACGCCCAGATTGCGCACCACGGAAACCGCTTTCAAGAAAATCTCCGGCAATAGAACCGCCGAGCCCCAATTCATATATACGCCGCCGGGATGCATGGATTTCACCAGCGCGCAGAAAAGGCGGAAGTCGTGATAAGTAGCGGCGCCAAGCGCGGCGCCGTCGGCGGCCGGATGCATGTGAGGAATATCAGCGCCGATGGCCAGATGAACGGTGACTGGAATGCGGCGGCGATAGGCCGCGGCTACAACACTGCTCGAGGCGTATCGCGCTTTCGCGGCGCTGGTGGTCAGGAATTGGCCGGCAGCTTCGCCATAACCGATGCCGGAACGCGCGGCATTTTTGGCGATTTCATTGAGCTGCTCGCCGGTTTCGCGGGCCATACCGAATTGCCCGGCGTTGATGCCGGCGTCTACGTCCTCAGAAGTATTTCCCGCGATGGCGATTTCGAAATCGTGAATTAATGCGGCGCCGTTCATAGCAATGCCGGATACAAAGCCGCGTTCCATAAGATCGATGAGGATAGGGCCGAGGCCTACTTTGATGACGTGCCCGCCGATGCCCCACAAAACTGCTTTTTTGTTGGTGCGGGCGTGTTGGATGACGCCGAGCAATTGGCGAAGATCTTCAGCGGCAAGAAAATTCGGCAGCGAATCCAGGAATTTTGAGATGGATACGTTTGGGGCGGGCGGCTTTGCGAAGTCTGCGACGTTGACTTTACTCTTGCGCGAAGCGAGCGGATAGGTGCGCACAGCGCCCAATTGCAACGGCGCGGTGGAATAGATGCTCATTGAAGGGAGATCACTTTAGAAAGCCCGCTTTGTGGATGGAAACTTTCATGATTCTACTTCCCTGCTGATGCCAAAATTCCTGGCTGTCCCTACTATCGCCGACATTTAATTATCGCTCATGACCGTTCGAACCGGAGCCAGGAGAAAAGCCGTTGGTGTTCAGAACGCGAGCCAGCGCTTGTCCGGTGTAAGACTTTTTCGTGCGCGCCACTAATTCCGGCGGGCCTTGCGCGACTATGCGTCCTCCACCTTCGCCGCCTTCGGGACCTAAATCTATAATCCAGTCCGCTTGTTTGATGACGTCAAGATGATGCTCGATGATCAGCACGGTGTTGCCGAGACTAACCAGGCGCTGCAACACTGCCAGAAGTTTTCGTACGTCGTCAAAATGCAAGCCGGTCGTGGGCTCGTCGAGAATATATAACGTGCGGCCGGTTTGGCGCTTGGAAAGCTCACGAGCCAGCTTGATGCGCTGGGCTTCGCCTCCCGACAGGGTGGTGGCCGATTGGCCGAGGGTCACGTAACCTAGGCCGACTTCCACTAGCGTGGCGAGCTTCTGCTGAATCTGGGGAATGTTTTCCAGCAATTTGAGCGCTTCCAAGGCGGGCAAATTTAAAACGTCGCTGATGGAATGACCTTTGTAGCGCACCGCCAGGGTTTCCGAATTGTAGCGGCGGCCGCGGCACACTTCGCACATGACATACACGTCGGGAAGAAAATTCATTTCGATGCGGCGCAGGCCGTCGCCCTGACAGGCTTCGCAGCGGCCACCCTTCACGTTAAAACTGAAACGTCCGGGTTTATAGCCACGTTCACGGGATTCCGGAAGCATCGAAAAGAGATCGCGGATAGGCGCGAAAACTCCGGTGTAGGTGGCGGGATTCGAACGGGGAGTTCTGCCGATGGGCGCTTGGTCGATCTCGATGACCTTGTCGATCTGCTCTGCGCCAAGGATTTCGCGATGCGGCGCGACCGGCTCCATGGAACGGTAAAGTTTCTGCGCCAGCGCGCGATAAAGAATGTCATTGATGAGCGTGGACTTGCCGGAGCCGGAAACTCCAGTGACCACGGTTAACAGACCCAGAGGGATAGTGACGTCCACATCTTTTAAATTATTGGCGGTGGCACCGAGCACCTGGATGGCTTTGCCATTGGGGCTTCGGCGTTTTTCGGGAACGGGAATTCGCAAAGCGCCAGAAAGATATTGGCCGGTCAAAGATGCGCTGGTGGCCTCAATGACTTCGGGCTTACCTTGCGCGACCAAGTAGCCGCCGGCATCGCCTGCGCCGGGACCGAGGTCCACTACGAAATCGGCGCGGCGAATGGTTTCTTCGTCATGCTCAACGACCAGGACGGTATTGCCGAGATTGCGCAATTGCTCAAGGGAGCCAAGCAGGCGGTCATTGTCGCGGGCGTGCAAACCGATGGACGGTTCATCGAGTACATAGAGCACGCCGCGCAAACGTGAACCGATTTGCGTGGCCAGGCGAATGCGCTGAGCCTCGCCGCCGGAAAGCGTCGCGGCGGACCGATCGAGGCTGAGGTAATTCAGACCGACGGCGAGCAGAAAATCGAGGCGCTCGGCAACTTCTCCGAGTGGCCGGGCAGCGATTTCTTTTTGGCGGTCGGTCAGTTGCGCCAGAATTTTGTCCACAGCGGCGCGCGCTTGCGTAAGCGAGAGACCGGTGAAGTCGGATATCGACAAGCCGCCCAGTTTCACGGCGAGCGAGCCAGGGCGCAGACGTTTGCCGTGACACACGGCGCATTCTGTGGCGGACATGTAGCGGGTCATCCACTCGCGGTAGGAGTCGGAGCTGGATTCTTCAAAATTGTTTTCTAGAAATTTGAGGATGCCCTGGAAATGGAAGCCCTTTTCGCTGCGCGCTTTTTTGCTGTCGGGAGCGGTTTCGTCTTTGGAGGCGCGGGTGTTGGAGGGCGGATAGCCGTAGAGCAGCATATTTTGAATACGCGGCGGAAACTTTTCAAATGGCGTGGCCAGCGAAAATCCGTGGGCGTACGCGGCCAACTCCATGGTGCGCTTCAATGGCGCGGAGGCCGAACCTGGGCCCAGGCCGCCTTCGAATAACGGGCGGGACCAATCGGTGATGATTTTGGCGGGATCGAAATCATATTTCGAACCCAAGCCGTTGCAGGCGGGGCATGCGCCGTAAGGAGAATTGAAACTGAAAGAGCGAGGCTCCAGTTGTGGAACGGAGATACCGCAATCGGGGCAGGCCAGTTTTTCGGAGAAAACATATTCTTTGCCGCCGACTACGACTACTGTTACGAGGCCAGAGGCGAGTTTCAGCGCGGTGGCGATGGACTGCTCCAGACGCGTGGCGATGCCGGGCTTCACCAATAAGCGGTCGATGACAATTTCGATGGTGTGATTTTTGCGTTTGTCGATGACGGGAAGCTCGTCGAGGGGGAACAGTTCGCCGTTGATGCGCACGCGGACGTAGCCGTCTTGCGCAAATTTCTCAAGTTCCTTGCGGTACGCGCCTTTTCGTCCACGCACGATGGGGGCAAGGATCATCACGCGATCATCCGGCTGGCAGAGTTCGCCGTGGAGAATGGACTGGACGATCTGTTCGCTGGATTGCCGGGTGATGGGCTTGCCGCAATTGGGGCAATGCGGGGTGCCGACGGAGGCGTAAATAACGCGCAGGTAATCGTAAATCTCGGTGATGGTACCTACCGTGGAACGCGGCGAGCGCGCGGTGGTTTTCTGCTCGATGGCGATGGAGGGCGAAAGGCCCTCGATTACGTCGACCTCGGGGCGCTCCATCTGGTCGAGGAACTGGCGGGCGTAGGCGGACAGGGACTCCACGTATCGGCGCTGGCCCTCGGCGTAAATGGTGTCAAAGGCCAGGGAGGACTTGCCGGAGCCGGAGAGGCCGGTAATGACGGTCAGAGAATTGCGCGGAATCTCAACGTCAATATTCTTGAGATTGTGCTGGCGAGCGCCGCGGATGACCAGTTTCGTGAGGCCCATGTCGGGATCTGCTCCCTCCACAGGAGCCCGTAGCCCCGGTGGAGAAAATTAGGGGCACAATAACTCTTCACCATAGCAGGGAGAGTTGAAGCGGTCAAACAGGTCAAAAAATGGGTAGTGGTGTCATTTGAATAAGCCATCAAAAAGACATACTCTCTCGCGTACATGTAGGGGGTGTACGCGATGTCAGTTCTCATGTTGTGCATTGGGATTGCCCAAATCTTGATTATGGGATGGCAGACAATAATCATGAGGGCGACGGCACCCGCCGCGCCCACCGCGAACGCTATTGTTCCCCGAAGCAGCTACCAACGATACTTTCCCATCGTCGCGATGGCCCTATTGGCCGCCATTGGATGGGTGCCGTACATTTTCCATATTGGGCAGCCTAATATTTCCAATCACGTTAGCATTTGGGGGACCAATCCGGACCGTTGCTACCAAGTAGTAGATGGTGCAAGCCTCTTAGATTACAGTGCAAAGTATAACGTCGCTTTAGCATGTGGATTTAATACAGCTACCGTTGACAGGATGCAGGATGGACTGATTACGATAAGTAACTCATTCACGATTCATAAGGAACAGGTAGCAATGGAAGTGAAGTACTCGCCTGCCATGATTGAGACGATAAAAGGAATGATTACTTCAGTTCCGGTGCAACCCCCCACTATTTGGACGCAAAGTTTTTTGCTTCCAAAATCGGTTGATGTTTCAAGGGTAAAGCGTCTCTCGGATATTCGTGAGTTCGGAGGAAAGCTCATCACAAATTGCGAACCTATCGAATGAATGATTAGCACAACAGCCTATCGATATTCCAAACTTCAGTAGCAATTCCTGAGGCCATGGCAGGCGTCACCCGTAACGCCGAGTGAATCCGGCAAAAGTTGTAGTGAGCAAAATGAAGAGCGAGTGCTGCTTTCATATTTTCCAGCTTTTTTGAGAATGCGTTCGTCAACCGCGTAAACCTACGAAGGTGCATTCTGACAGTGAGGTTTTGTCGTTCGACGTGTGACGTAGAAATTCTGTGCGGTTCTGGCGACCCCATTACAGGGATGGGAATTGCTTCAATTACCTCCGAGGGACTATAGCGTTCGCGATTCGCTTCATCGGCACCGTAAATCTTTACGAGCATCGCGAAGTCTACGTTGGTTCCAAAAGTCGCATCTACTGCCTCTGCATATGCGCGAAATCCATCCGTTGTGAGTTGCACGCGATTTGCGAGGCGTGATTCCAAATCCTTCATCAGCCAATAGGCGTTCGCTCCGTTGCGCTTTCCAACTAAAAAAGAGGGAATCAGCTTCGTCTTAGAATCAATCGCGATAAACACATACTGTTCGCCCATCGTAAATTCGTTGTGGCGAGTCGGGTTGAGGTTCTTTTGGCGAACCTGCACGTAACCATGCATCTCGTCTACTTGAATGAAGCGTGACCGTATGTTTCGCATCTTTTCGTCTAGCAGCTTCTCGCAGCGTTTCCCGACTCGCAGTAGCACGCGAAGCACGGTCTTGTGCTCTACGCCCACCAAACGGGCTGTAGATCGCACGGAGCAACCTTCCACAAGGGCATTTAGGATTTGAGCTTGCTTCTCTATCGGTAGGACGTTCATTTCGGCCTTGCCTTTTCTGCGAGGTAGGCCGACAATGCGTTTTGGGTTCGGCATGGCGGCTTACCCCGCTTGCTGGATTTGGCCCCGTTCTCGGTTAGCGCCGAAACGGGGCTTTTTGTTTACCAGCCAATCCTGCCAGATATACCAGAATGTGTCAATGGTTTTGTTGATAAAAATAACTTGCCTACGGCACTTGTACCTGATATAAATGACCTAGAAAGGGACCGCTAACATGACTACAAATCCCAAGGGCGTTTCGCAGGAAGAGCCGGATGACAGGAAGAAGCAACGGCTTCGCAGTCCTGCATATCCTTACATCAATCTGGAAACTGCAATAACCAGAGCGCAAACCTTCTATGACCGTGAGGTGCGTAACGCGGCACCTCTAGCGGTAGCTGCTACGGACTGGGGGTATGAGGCAAAAAGCAGTTCCGCGATGCAAACTGCTGCGGCACTTATGAGCTTTGGGCTATTGTCGGATGAAGGAACGGGCGACAAGCGGAAAGTTAGGCTAACTCAGAATGCTCTCAAAATTCTTCTTGATAAACGTCCCGATTCCGTGGAACGGGCTGAGCTAATTAAACAGGCCGCCTTGGCTCCCAAAATCCATCAACAAATCTGGGAAAAATGGGGTGACAGTGTCTCTGATGGGACTTTGCGCCATGCACTCATCTTTGAATGGAAACCCCCGTTCAATGAGAACTCGGTGGACGGTTTTATCAGGGAATTTAGAGACACAATCTCATTTGCAAAACTAACTGAATCTGATAAAGTTGCCACGGAGGATGGTGATAAGGATACCGGGAGAGCTGGTTACATCCCTAAGGTGGGCGACTACGTTCAATGGGAATCTAATGGTATTTTGCAATTCCCTCAATCTAAAAGGGTTACTGAAATAAGCGCTGATGGCAAGTACGCAATGGTTGAGGGTAGCTATACAGGGCTTCCTATTGGAGAATTAAGTCTCGCCAAAACGCCTCAAGGCTTGACGATCGTACCGCCGCCCGAACCGCGTATTCAGGTATCGCCCAACATACATATGCAAGAATTTGTTGTTCCCCTGTCCGACAGTAAGCGAGCTGTATTCCAATGGCCGAATATTCTAACCAAAGAAGACATCGACGATCTGAAAGACTCATTAAAAGTCGTAGAGCGACAAATAGCCCGTTCTATGAACAAAAAATCCGAAGAGGAAAAATCTGAATGAGCACGTGGCGGCCCACTCTAGCGAGGCCGCCACCACCAATCAAAATCAAATGACACCACTACCAAAAAATGCGGTAGGCGTCATTTTCCGATGTGCGACGTTTATCAGGCAGATACTCGGATAAGGCGCAAGGGCACCGAACAATGCTGCAGGAAGGTAACCGCGTAGGGTAGACAGAATCAGAAGGCTGAGTAGTAGGGTTGCCTTCGTGGACGGAAGGCACGTAAGCACGAAGGACACTAACGTCGTTTGATTTGGTAGTCTGCAAAATGAAGCCTCATATCGTGATTTGCGCCTTCGCTTGTGGTTTGAACGATCAAGTCCGAAGGCAATTGAAAGCTTCCACGTCCTGGTATGTTATCTGCACCGAGACGTGAGCGGGGGCTGCGGCCCCTTGCTTGTAGTCGGCATCGTAAGCCGTCAGAAGAAATCCCGCTTCCGTTTTTGTGAACCTTGGCTTGAGTGATGAACTTAGCGTGGCGGAGCTTACCTTGACCTCAGAAATCGCATAATCCTTAGCGAGGGTCGTTACAATGTCGTACCCTCCGTCGCGATAAGAAAGCAAGTAGCTGCTGTCCTGTTCGGAGAGTTGGTAGGCGGTTTCGGGCTTGGGTAGCGCCGATGTGAAGAGAAAGACGGAGGCGGTCCTCCAGAACCCATCTACTGTTTCCTCGACTCCGCCAATGGCCTTCGGAAGATTGTCCATGTCCGGTGACGACTGGGGGTAGCGGTCAATTTGATGCGTCAACTTTGCCTTGCCAGTTTCACTGACAGATACCCAAAAGCGAACCCCATTGAGTAGCTTTAGGCCAGCGTTGTCGGGTTTCACCTCAGTCTTCATTTCTTGTCTGAGGATTGCCGCCCAGTCCGGTGCGACAGAGCATTGAAGCTCCGCGACCCCCTTCTTCGGCAGACTGTAGTAGGCGCCCTGTGCCGTGCGAATGAAATCGCCTTTGTCTTGTGTGTGCGCCCAACCTTCGTTAACAAGAGCAAGGACTGAGAAAACCGCAAGATATCTGAAGTATTGATAGTATCTCACGTTGTCTCGGCGGATTCGGCAATCAGCATAGCACGAGCATATATACCGAGACGTTGCAAGCTAGCAACGGACGCGAAAATCCCTCGCGAATATATATGGCTTGACGACCCACGTGCAGGTCGTTTCCAGCGACGAGCATGTTGCCCAGCTCGCTGTTGGGTTTCGACGTTGCTGTGTATTGAGAGATTTTCCCAACAAATTCAAGTTGGATGATTAGTGGGGTAATCGGAACGTGCCCACTACTAAAATTGCGGCACGGGTATAGTTTGTGTGGCGAAACATTTGGCGGCGTTCGACGTTAAGTACAGTAGACCCCTTTCACTACGACCCGTACAACACAGGAGGGAACATGAGCTCAACCCATAACCCAGGGAGAGTTGCTGGACTCTGGTACTTGCTGCTTTGCATCGTTGGGCCGCTGCGCCTTGTCTACATCCCCTCCAAACTGTTCGTGCACGGGGACGCGGCTGCAACGGTCAACAACATTGTTGCGCATGAGTGGCTCTTCCGTTTCGGCATTGTGGGTGACTTGTTTGGTGCGGTCGTTCTGATTTTCCTGGTGCTGGCCTTTTACCGGTTGTTTAAGGATGTCGACCAATACCTGGCAATGCTGGTGGTCATCCTTGGCGGGGTGATGCCGGCGCTGCTGTACTTCGTTAATGTGGTGAGCGACTCAGGCGCGCTGATGATTGCGCGGGGCGCCGATTTCTTGTCGGTATTTGACAAACCTCAGCGGGACGCGCTGGTCATGCTGCTTCTGCGCCTGCATGACGCACAAAACACGGCTGCGGAGATGCTGTGGGGGTTGTGGCTTATCCCGTTGGCGATCCTGGTGTACAGGTCGCGTTTCCTGCCGCGCTTTCTGGGGGTCTGGCTGATCATCAACGGAATCGCCTACGTGGTTCTGTGCTTGACGGGTGAATTGTTCCCGCAGTATTCCAACATGGCTTTTCTCATCTCCCAACCCGCGCTCTTTGGGGAACTGGCGTTTATGCTGTGGCTGGTGATCAAGGGCTCCAAACCGGAACCGCAGAACGCCGCGGCCCTATCGTCGGCGGTCGCGTAAATCCCGATTGGTTGGCCAATCGAAAATTGACGCATTTAAGTGCATCCATTGAAGTCACTTTCCGATTGCTCATATTAGCAGCGCAGGCGAGAGGCAAGAATTAAAACAGCGATTCTGGTCAGCACCGTGTAGGCTGCAAAGCCGAAAAAAATGGAAATCAAGAGACCAACGTCGCCTTTGCGCGAAATGGAAGGCCGCCATACCAAGTACGCCAATACAACGACCAGTACGATCGCGAGGACTAAACAACCGCTCAACCAAGGCGAGCGCGGCGACGGATCCCAAAGGTATAGAATGTCGGTAACACCAGCGACCATGGCAAGCGCCAGGCCCGCGCGGTCAGGCACTTTCCAGGTGCGAATGAGCGCGGCAACGAACGGCAGTTCCCTAAGGAGCACGGCGAGGGCAGCCATCAGCCAGTAGGACCGACCGTAGCTTGAGCTAAGCGGTGGGCGTCCCCAGTCCCGCAGAACAAGAAAGATACCAAGGCAGACGGCGGCAACGAGGGTAATTCGCAGAGCACCGAAGGCGGCACTTTTCGGGATAAATGCTTTGGGATCGCCGGCAGCATCGAGGACGACTTGAGGAGACGCAGTACGAGAAATACCGCCGGTAGAAGGCGGTGGTTGCGTGACGATGGCCGGCCCGGACCCAGCGGGCGATGTGAGAGTTTTTACGGTAATCAAAAGGAAACCGGCGAACCCCGAAATGAAGGCCACGGCGCTGGCGAAAAAAAAAATTACATACAAGCCCTGGTGTGAACTTGTTTGGCCGCCGCCCCACATCCCATTGGTCGCGCCCACTAACGATAAATAGCCGACTACGAGGCCAGACACGACGAGGAGCAGCGCCTGCTGCCATGTGAGAGATCCGCTGTTTATGCCTCGGATCAATGATTTCTCCGGATCCAAACAGGCCCGTACTTTTCGATCGACTTCGCCTGGCTAATCTTACCAACGAGCGATCTGGTTGGTTACGATTCGCCCGTCGAATTTGCGCAAAGGCTATATAGTTCTGATATGGAATGACCTGTCAACTACGGGCAACTGTTTTTTTTTCTTTGTTTCTTCTTCTCGCTCTTAGGAGGCAGCGCAAGTCGTGGTCGAGGTAGTCTTCGCGACGGTTGATCACTCTGATATTCGCGGGTCGAAACCGCATAATCGTGATCCGTCGGGAGCTGCCTCGGACTATAAGCGCGGGTTCGGTCCGAAGACCTACCGCATAGACTATTTAAGTGTTAGAGACTCACGATGAAATCCAGACCTAAGAAGAAAATCCCAAGAGGGACATCAATTCTTTTCATCATGTAAATGCGCAATCGTGAAATCTGGATCCGGCGGCGGATTCCGTCAGTCGTGACGTAGAGCAATGATGGGATCCACGCGCATGGCTCGCTGCGCGGGTGTCCAGGATGCAACCAACGCAACGGCAACTAACAACATTGGGGCTCCCAAAAAAATCAGGGTGTCGTGGGTACTAACGCCAAATACCAGGCTGGCGAGAAAATGCCCCGCACCGAACGCCCCGGCGAGTCCAAGTCCTACTCCTATGAGCGTCAATTTCAAGGCCTGCCGCAGAATCATTCCTCGCACGTTCACTACTTGCGCGCCCAGCGCCATGCGTAAGCCAATCTCCTGGGTGCGTTGGCTGACCGTATAGCTCATCACGCCATAGATACCGATAGCGGAGAGCAGCAGCGCCAATGCCGCAAAGATGGCCACCAGCACGGAGGAAAAGCGGCGAGGCGAAACGGAATCGGCGATGAGGTTATCCATGGTCATTACGTGGCTCACCGGCAAATTGGGATCGAAGTGATGCACAACTTCGGTGAAGGCCGCCGCGAGGCTGAGCGGATCTGAGCCGGTGCGAACAATTACATAGGGCGTCCATCCGCCGACAAAATAAGAGTCGTAGGTGGGCGCGTGGTCGAGGCCATACTGGGGCACATTTCCGGTGATACCGATGATGGTGTTCCAGCAAGGCTTGGGATCCAGCGAACATAGATTGATGCGTTTTCCAAGGGCGTCGCCATGCGGCCAGAAACGCCGCGCCATGGTTTCGTTGATCATGATATTTCGTTGCTTGAGATCGTCCTCATTGAAGAAGCGTCCCGCGCGCAACGGAATTCCCAGCGTGGCGAAATAATCGAGGCTTACGGTGCGAAACTCCGTGATAGGGCGCCCGCCGCTTTCTAAAACCGGCTGGCCTTCAATCACGAATCGTGAGGCGTTGCGCAACTCGGTTCCCAGTGGCAACTGGCCGATCCCGCCAACCTGCTTGACTCCCGGAAGGGTGCGGACCTGCGCGGCGAGTTGCTCAAATAGCAGCGACTGCTTGCGCACGTACGCGAACTGCTCGTCCTCTGAAAGCTTGTTGTACTGTGCGGCGGAAAGCTCCGGCTGCTGGACCTCCATCGCCAACGCGTGGTCGGGACGGAAACCGGAATCGACTTCAAGCAGATGCTGGAAACTTCGCAACAGTAATCCCGCGCCAATCAGCGGTATCAGCGCCATGGCGATTTCCGAGATCACCAGGAAGTTGTGGGTACGGTGACGCCCCGAAGAACTCGATGCCTTGGTGCCCTGCTTCAGAGTGCCAGTGAGATTGGATTTCAGCATGCGCAGGGCGGGAATAAATCCGCAGATGAGGCCGGTGGTCAAGCAGAGGGTCACGATAAATCCCAGCACGCGGCCGTTTAAGTTCGCTTGACGCAGCACAGTAAGCTCAGCTGGAGCGAAGGCTAGCAACATCTTTAGTCCCGCAACCGCGAAGAGCAGACCAAGCGCACCGCCGAACACGGAGAGCAACGTGCTCTCGGTGAGCAGTTGCCGAATCAATCGCCACGGGCTGGCCCCCAACGCCAAGCGAACCGCCACCTCGCGTTCGCGCGCGGCGTTGCGCACCAGCAGCAAATTCACAATGTTCGCGCAAGCGATCAGAAGAACCAGCGCGACAGCACCGAGCAATACCTGCAACGTCGGGCGCAATCTGGCAGCCGAGGGATCTTCCAGCGGCTCGACCAAAATACCAAAATTCTTGTGCGAGGCGGGATAGGCTATGGTTTCCTGCTGGTGCAGCCTTGCCACTTCGTCACGGGCCTGCGCCAAACTCACTCCGGACTTCAGCCGGGCGATGGCGTTATATCCGTGATGAACATGCTCAGTGAGGTCATCATTGGATTGGCCGAGAGGCATCCACAAATCGGCGGAGCGCACGAGCGGTATGCCGGGCGGCAGAACGCCTACGACGGTGTAGCGCTGATTGTCGAGCGAAATGCTGCGGCCTATGACACCGGGATCACCGCCGTAACGGGATTGCCACAAACGATGTCCCAGCATAACGATCGGAGCACTGCCATGCCGGTCTTCTTCCGGGAGGAAGGCTCGTCCAACGGCGAGGCGAATCCCCAGCGTCGGAAACAGCCCGGAGTCCGCGAACCCCGCCTGAACACGTTGCGGTTCGCCGTCGCCCGAAAGATTAAACCCGTCAGCAAGGTCATAGTAAGTGCCCATCTCGGAGAAGCTTGTGTTTTGCCTGCGCCAATCCGCGTAATCCCCTGGAGACAATCCACCCTTGGGGACTTGCGGTGGATAGGTGTTCCAGATTGCAACGAGCTGCTCCGGCTGCCGATAAGGAAGCGAGCGCAGGAGCAGACTTTCGACCACACTAAAAATCGCTGTGGTTGCGCCGATGCCCAGCGCCAACGTTAGGATGGCGACGGCGGTGAAACCGGGATTTTTTGCCAGCGTTCGGAAGCCATAACGGAGGTCTTGCAGCAGATTATCCATGCGGTAATTCCTCAATTGCAAAGGCTGGGCGGCAGTTTTGTGGCAGCGGTGCGCCTGACCCATGATTCTCAAACACGCCGTTCTGCGATTTTATTCCAGGTTGGGCTCTATTATTGATTTAGAACCGGAAGTTTGAATTTCCAGCCTATTGCATCGGGGCGCGACTGTGGCATTATCAGCGCATGGGAAATAAAGACTCAGGAAGACGCGAAAAAAAGAAGCCGAAGAAGCAGATTCCGAAACCCACGACCGCGCCGACTGCGAACGTGGTACGGCAAGCGCCGACCCGCCCGTAAGGCCTAAAGCTATCAGGATGGCCGTCCTTGGCCGCGTTCAGCGCATTCGCTTTATTGCGCTTGCGCGAAGCTGGAGAAGCTGTTTGTGGTGGTGCCGTCCATGCACCACATGAAGCTTTCTCCACTGTGGCGCGGTCAACGGGCCCAGGATGGGGTGGTCGAGCACGTGGACGCGGCCTCCAAAGCGCGCTTCGCACTGCGTTATGATTGCATCCATCTCGACAATCTTGGCTCCAAATTCTTCGCGCACCTGGGCCGCAGGCAAGCCTTTCGGGACCGTCACCGCAGGCGCTTTGACTCCGTCGGGCATGTGACCCAATCCCACGACGACGAAGGTTCGTAGACGATTGTCCATTGACGGCCGCGAGGCCAGCGGCTTTCCGGCGGCCATTACTCTCTCGAAGCCTTTAATGGTTCCGGTATAGGTGAGATACAAGTGCTCCAACAGCTCCGCCGCGCACCACTTGCCCGGGGGATGCCAGGTCCATTGGTCGCCGGACATGCCGTCCACGGCCGACTCCAGAGACCCTCTCAGCTTGTCCAGGCGGGGATCCATAACCTCTCTCGCTAACTCCCATGCTACCAGACGAGATCCAGATCTTTGGGCATACCGTAATCACTGTAGACCATTATTGCCTTGGTAAAAATTGGGACCATGAATGCTTTTTTACCCTGTGGAATCCTTTACATTGTTGTACCTAAAGGCCTTATGGATGGCGTGCAGGTTGCACCACTAAAGACCGGTGGGGGAAGTGAACCGAGGATCCCTTTAGGGGATTGAGGGCTGGGCCGGTTCACATTCCCCCCTATTTTTTTCCCGCCGCTATTAGAACCCAAAAAACTACGAAAACTGGCAGTACTAGCTTTCTAACATTTGTAGTACGGAAATGTTGGCGGCGGCGTCGCGGTCGCGGGTGACGTAATCGCTGAGGGTCAGCGCCAGCATGATAGCCAGCCAGAAAACCGCGCAGATGATCACCAATTGTGTGCGCTTGGGGCTGTAGCGGGCGTGCATGAAGTACAGCACCACCAGGGTGGCTTTAAGCGAGGCGATGGCCAGCGCGATGACGATATTGAATGCCCCCAGGTTTACGTAGGCAGCAGCGACGGTGGCCGCGGTCAAAACCATCAGCGAAAGAAAAATGCCTACGTAAACTTTAGGCGGAACAATGTGGTCGGACACGTTCGGTCTCCTATGGCTCCTACTGGTGCCGGTCGATCAGATACAACAACGGGAACAGATAAATCCAGACGATATCCACGAAGTGCCAGTACAAGCCGATCATTTCCACCGGAGTGTTATAGGTGGGTGTGAAGCGGCCGATTATGGACTGGCGGATCAGCCACACCAACATTCCGGCGCCGACGATCATGTGCAAGGCGTGCAATCCGGTCATTCCGAAATAAAGAGAGAAATAGAGTTGCGCGTGGGCGTTGAGATCAGGATCTTTCGCGAAGGCCTTGCTGAGCTCTTCTTTTTCAGCTTCGATTTCCTTGGGATCGTCGTTGGGCGCGGGATGCTGTGCGCGGTAATCGATTTGAAAGTGATAGCCAGGGACCAGGTGGTGATCGAATTTCTGTTTGTATTCGATGACTTTTACGCCAAGAAACGCGGTGCCGAGGATCAGAGTGGCTACCAGAAACCCGGTGGTGGCTTTTCGTTTGCCGACGTGGGAAGCCCACACGGACATGGCCATGGTCAAGCTGCTTAGAATCAGGATGACGGTGTTCGCGCCGCCGAGTTTCAGGTCCAGGGTATTGCTGCCAACTCCAAAAGCTGCACCGTAATAGTGGCGGTTGAGGGTGTAGGTCATGAACAGTCCGCCGAAGAATAAAACTTCGGTGGACAGAAATACCCACATGCCCAGGGCAGCGGATTCCTTCTGCTGTTCGAGCGTTTCGAATTGTCCGTACAGTTCGCCGGTGCGATGCACGCGGTCTCCTTGTTATGAAACTCGGTTATAAAACTTGTTATAAAACTCGCCCCGGGGTGCGATTCGCACCAGCCGGGACAAAGCTCAAAAGCGGCTAATCGTCTCCGTGAGCTGGCGCAGGTAATTTCCCGGCTACGATGTGATCCAACTCCAGATCGGGGCGAGTCTCGAAATCGTATGGCTCCCAAGTGACTTCCGGGGTGACCAGGAAATTCTCAGTGGGCGGCGGAGAATCCGTTTTCCACTCGAGGCCAGTGGCAGGCCAGGGGTTCGGCCCCGCTACCGTTCCGTACTTCAAGGACCACACCAGGTAAATCATCGGCAGCAAATATCCCAACGCTAGAATCGATGCGCCCGCGGTGGACATTACGTTCAGCACCTGAAATTCGGGCGGGTAGGAATGATAACGGCGCGGCATGCCGAGATAGCCGAGAAGAAATTGCGGGAAGAACGTCAGGTTGAAGCCGGTAAACAAAATGATCGCGGAAACGCGCGCCAAGTATTCGGGATACAGCCTTCCGCTGATCTTGGGCCACCAGAAATGGATGCCGCCCAGATAACCCATCACCGCGCCACCGACCATAATGTAGTGGAAATGGGCTACCACGAAATAGGTGTCGTGGATGTGAATGTCCAAGCCCAGGCACGCGAGAAAAAGACCGGTGAGTCCACCAATCAGGAAAAGTCCGATGAAACCAAGGCCGTATAGCATGGGGGTATCCCACGAAATGGATCCTTTGTATAGCGTGGAGGTCCAGTTAAAAACTTTCACGGCCGAGGGGATAGCGACGAGATAGCTGAGGAATGAGAAGGCCAGCGCGGCGTAGACGGATTCGCCGGTGAGGAACATGTGGTGGGCCCAGACGAAAAATCCGATTACCGCGATGGCGATACTGGAACCGGCGATGAAGGAATATCCGAAGATCGGTTTGCGCGCGAAGGTGGGAATGATTTCGCTGATCACACCCATGGCCGGAAGAATCATGATGTATACGGCAGGGTGCGAGTAAAACCAGAAGAGGTGCTGGAAAAGAATGGGGTCGCCGCCCAGCGCGGGGTTAAAGAAACCCAGGTGAAACATGCGCTCGAGGCCGACGAGGAGCAGTGTGATGGCGATGACCGGGGTGCCCAGAATAAAAATTATGCTGGTGGCGTATTGCGCCCAGACGAACAAAGGTAAACGGAACCAGGTCATGCCCGGCGCACGCATGGTATGAACGGTTACGACGAAGTTGAGTCCCGTGAGGATGGAGGAAAAACCATTGATGAAGATGCCCAAGACGGCGGGAGTGACCGCGGAATTTGAATAGACGCTACTCAGTGGAGTGTAAAACGTCCATCCCGTGTCGAGGCCGCCGGTTGAGAAGGAATACAGAACGAAGCAGCCGCCAAGGATGTAGAGGTACCAGCTCAACAGATTGATCTTGGGAAAGGCCAGGTCTTTCGCGCCAATCATGAGCGGAAGGGCGAAATTTCCCAGCACCGCGGGAATCGAGGGGATCAGGAAAAAGAAAATCATGGCCACGCCGTGCATGGTGAAGAGCTTGTTATAGGTTTCCGGCGTGACCAGGAAGCCCTGCGGGGTCATCAGGTGGATACGAATGATGGTGGCGAACATGCCGCCGACAAAAAAGAAAAATGTCACGGAAAGGAGATAGAGGAGAGCGATGCGTTTATGGTCGGTAGTCAGCAGCCATGAACGGATGCCGTAGGTGGAATTCAGGTAATGCTCTTGCGGCATTTTGTAGACCGCGCCTGTGGCTGCTCGCGTGCTAGTTGGCGTATGCATACTTATTTCTTCCCCGAAGGTGGTGCAGTGCCGACGCCGGTTGGAGGCGGAGGTTCATTCTGCAAAGATTTTATGTAGGCAGTCAGCGCGATGATCTGTTCTTCTGTCAACTGCCCCTGAAATGAGGGCATCAACGGCTGATACCCGGCTACGATTTTTGCGTTGGGTTGCAGAATAGATTCGCGAATGTAGGCGTCATCGGCCGTAACGGTTCTGCCGTCGGCCAGCAGCACTTGATGGTCATAGACGCCGTTCAACGAAGGCGCGCGGCCCTTCCCATCACTCAAATGGCAGGTGATGCAGGCTCTTTCAGCGAATAGCTTTTCGCCTGCAACGAGCGGGTTGCCTTCTGCGCCTGCCGCGCCGGAAAGCCAGGCAGCATAGTCACCCTGTTCCATGACGGTGATCCAACCCGTCATTATGGCGTGATTGGTGCCGCAGTACTGCGAACAATACAAACGATAACGCCCGGCTTTTGTGGGACGGAACCACATAGTGTTGTAATGGCCGGGGACCACGTCCATTTTTACGCGGAACGCTGGGACGGAGAAATCGTGGATTACGTCCTCGCTAGCCATTATCAGCCTGACGTCGCGGTCAACCGGCAGATGTATCTCGTTAATTTCTTTCAAGCCATTAGGCTGCTGCACCTTCCACATCCATTGTTTGCCGACCACATAAATGTCCAGAGTATCGCCAGGAGAATGGCGGTAGTCGACGTAGACAACCGCGCCCCACGCGAACATGGCCATGGCCAGGACCAACGGCACCACGATCCAAGCGGTCTCCAGGCGCGAGTCGCCGTGAATGGGCACGCCTATTTCGGTCTGGTGTTTGCGCTCGTACTTGAAAAAGAAATAGATGACTGCGGCGGTTATCGCGACGGCAAAGAATAAACAGACGGCCACGATGAACAACATCAGCAAGTCCACGGCGGGCGCGAAGTTGGAGGCTTGCTCCGGAATTAGTGGAAATTGCGCCTGCACGCTTAGTGTGCTCCTCGTTCGTTTAAAGTGCCGGCCGGCCGAGCGCGCTTCATGCTTGCTTGGGCCGCGTCACGCCGGCGAAAAATCAGAATGCCGCCGACGATGCAAAGCACCGTGAGTATTCCGCTCAGCCGGATGATTTTCAAAATAGCGGCGCTGTAGGTGGCGGAGCTGGGATCGTACTGATAACAAAATAGGAGCACGCGATCGATAGGCGCGCCGATTTTACCCGCTGAAGCGTCAACCAAACCCAAACGCATATCGCGGCCCGGATATTCAACGCCGTAAAAATAGCGCGAGATTCGTCCGCCGGGAGTAAGCAGCATGATGCCGCTGGCGTGCGCAAAAAGATTTGTTTTTGAGTCGAAGGAGTAGCGGAAATTGGCGGCCTTGGTGGCGGCGTCAATGCTTTCTTTCGTGCCGGTCAGAAAATGCCAGCCGGAGGCGGTTTCTGGCCGCCTAAAATGCGCCAGCGCGGAGTTCTTTTTTTGCGCGGCCATGTCCGGGGACTCGCGCGGGTCAAAGCTCACGAACACGACTTCGTAATCGCGACCCGGTGTAAAAGACAACATGCGCAGCGCGCCGACGACACCCTGCTCCACCTGGTTACACAGCATTGGGCAGCCATAGTAAACAAACGCCAGAACAACGGGCTTCTGCTTGAAATAATCGCGCAGCTGTATGTTGCTGCCATTTTCGTCGACAAACGACAGATCGAGGGGTATTTGCGCGTTAAGTGGTGGATCAAATCCGACGTTTTGCAGCTGTGCAGGCATGGTGGTGGAATTAACACCGACATTGCTGGGAGCCGCCTGGCCGCGCGTAAGGCCACCGCTGACCAGCAGTATGGCAATCGTCGCAATGGCGCGTGCTCTATTCATGAATTACTTTTTCTCCGGCGCTGCTGGTGGTGTGGCCAGTAAACCTTTTTGAGCGATGATTTTCATCGCTTCTTTCACTGGAATTTGCGCGATGCCGGCATTCTGATCCACCCAGCCGTATTTTTCGTTAGCCTCATTGTCGGCACGAACTTTATCGCGGTGATCCTGTTGGGGGTCGGCATCGTGGCCCGGAACGCCTTGTAGCCGAGGCTCCGGGGGCAACGTGCGATAATCTGGGCCCATGGCGGCGCGCGCGGGCATCATTTGAGGATCGCGGCGTGACACTAAACGTTCGGTATAACGCAGCACGTATACGCAGACGAAAAAAGAGGCTGCCACGGATATGGTCAGCGCTATCAGATACCAATAGATGCTGTGGACTTTGATGTCGCGCGCTTCGAACGAAACGGTGTCATTGCGCGGCAATTCGCCGTGGGCAGCATAAGCGCCTTGCACAGTGGGATCCGGGCGGCCGGTGGGTTCGAGATGTGGATCAGTGCTCATGATGAGCAATGGCCTCCGCAAGCTTGGGGTCGCCGAGCGGCAGCAACGGCTGCTTTTGTAGATTAAAGGCGAAAAACCCGAGCCACAATCCAATTAAAGCGATGGGCACAACCAAATCAATCCAGCTGGGAATCGCGCGGGCTGTGAATTCCGGCCTGGTCATCCAGAAAAGGTCGACCAGCCTAATGAAAATCATCCACAGGGCGACTTTTGGTAGCAAGCGATAGTTGCGCTTCAAGTCGCGCGAAAGCAGCAGAAAAAACGGCACGAAAAAGTGAAAGACCAGCACAATGACGGCGACGACTCCCCATTCACCATACAGGCGCGATCGATAAAAGGTAATTTCTTCAGGTTGGTTGCCAGACCAGATAATCAGGAGCTGCGAAAAATCGAAATAGGCAAACAACATCACAAAGGCCAAAAGCAGCTTGCCCAAGTCGTGAATGTGGCGCTTTTGTATCAAGCCGGCCATCGGGGCGGTGTGTGAAAGAAGAACCACAACCGCGATCATCAGCGACATAGCGGAAATAAGCTGCCCCGCGACAAACAGGAAGCCGTAGATCGTGGAGGCCCAGTGCGGAGAAATGGACATTACCCAGTCGATGGCCGCGAAAGTCATCACAAAAACGTAAAGAATAATTCCCGGCCCGGCCAGCATCTTGAAACGCCGGCGCAACGCAAGGTCGGCCTGGTTGACGTCCTGTTCGCGCGACCAGCGATTGAAAATAAACATTAATCCAATCCATACGACGAAATAAAGAAACGCGCGAATGTAGAACCAATGAGCGGTGAGGTAACCCTGCTGCATGGCAGAGAGCGGCTCGGCGCGAACTCTCTCGGGATCAAGCCAGGCGCCGTAGAGATACTTCATGCCAAAAATGATGGGAATGAACAGGACGGCAAGAAGCGGCAGCGTAAGCGTGGCCGATTCCAGCGGGCGGCGAATGACGATGCCCCAGTGGCCACCGGTCAGATGCTGCAGCATCAACAATCCCAGGGAGCCAAGAGCGAGGCCGAGCACCAGCAAATAGACCATCAGATAAGACGGAAAGAAAATTTGAGGCGATTTTATCGCGCCGAAGATGCACACCAGTAGAGCAATTGCGCCGGCCATCAGCGCATTGCGTTGCAGGCGGCCCACGCTATCCGGCGCCCTGTATTCCTGCGCCATCATTTCGTGGAACCTCCTGAATTTAATTTTTCGCGCACATCGGGCGGCAAATCCGCGACACGCGCATTGCGAGAAAGCTGCAGAGCCCGCACATAGGCCACGATGGCCCAGCGGTCGCGCGGCGGAACTTGCGCCGCATAGTTGTACATCTGACCGAAGCCGTTGGTAATGACGTCGTAGATGTAGCCGTTGGGTGCTTGCCGCAAGCGATCCTGGTGATAGGTTGGCGGACGCTTCATACCTCGCATAACGATCATGCCGTTGCCGTCGCCCTGGATGCCGTGACAGGGCGAGCAGAAAATTCTGAAGCGTTCTTGCCCGCGCTCGAGCAGAGCATCGTTGACGGGCATGGGAAAGTTCGTGGAGTCCTTGGTGACCATCAATAGATCGTTGTCCATGGAACCACGTGAAACGGTATTTTCCACCGGCGTGCGCACCGAACGACCATCCGCGAAAAAATCGGAAGGCGAAAGAGGTTTGTTTTTAGGCTGATTTCCCATGTCCTGGTGAAGATGGTCGCAACCGGCAATCATAAAAAGAGCCGCGGCAACGCCCGCGAGCGAGCGCGCCCGCTTGGACAACCGCAATGGCCAAGCGCTACTCATGACCATGCTCCAGCAGGCCGTCTTCTTCGATGACCTCGGTGACGTGCACGGCCTCGAGGCTTTGTAAAAAGCGCGCGCTGTCCGTCGCGCTGAATTTTGGATCGATCGCTTCGATACAGATGAAAAATCGATCGGTGCTGGCGCGGGCAGCAAATCGAGCCACATTGAAAACAGGATGGTACGGATGTGGCAGCTTGTTCATGGCCAGCATTCCGAAGACAGCAAAAATCGAAGCACCGAGAATGGTTAATTCGAAGGTGACGGGTATAAAGGCCGGCCAGCTATTCAGCGGACGCCCAGCGATATTGATGGGGTAAGCGAAAACGTTGACCCAGTACTGGAATCCAAAGCCGGTCAAACCACCGCCGATACCGCCTATGAGGGTTACGAGAGGAACCCAGGAACGGCGCAGACCCATAGCCTCAGACAAACCTTCGAGGGGAAATGGGGCGTAAGCGTCCATATTGCGGTATCCGGCATCACGAACTTTAGCTACCGCGTTGAGAAAGTGTTTCGCGGTTTCAAATTCACCCATGACGCCGTAAAGGTGGGAGCGGTGTTGTTCCATTACTCGTGCTCCTCTTCATGGAGAACCAGTTCACGCATTTCGGCGATGGAAATGGCGGGGAGCACGCGCACAAACAAGTAAATCATAGTGGTGAAGAGACCGAGGGTACCGATGAAAGTGGCCCAATCCCAGACTGTGGGAGAGTAGCGGCCCCACGCGGATGGCATGAAGTCGCGCGTGAGACTGATCACCACGATCACGAAGCGCTCCAGCCACATGCCCACGTTGACGACGATGGACATGAGGAAAAGTACTGTTGGGTTGGTGCGCACGGCGCGTATCCACAAGAGTTGGGGGGTCAAAATATTGCAAAGGATTAAAGCAAAGTAGTAGTGGGAATAGGGCCCATGCAGCCGCTGTTGTACGAGAAACACATCGAACTTCTGGCCGCTATACATCGACATGAAAAATTCAAAGAAATATCCGTAAGCGACAATCAATCCAGTGGCGAGCATCACCTTGGCCATATTTTCCAGATGGCGCATGGTGATGAAATCTTCGAAGTGATAAAACTTGCGCAGCGGAATCGCGATGGTGAGCACCATGGCGAAGCCGGAATAAATCGCGCCGGCCACGAAGTACGGCGGGAAAATAGTGGTGTGCCAGCCGGGAACGATGGCAATCGAGAAATCAAAGCTCACTACGGTGTGAACGGACAAAACCAGCGGGGTAGCCAGCCCGGCAAGCAACAAGTATGCCGATTGATAACGGTGCCAGTGCCGCGCGGAGCCGCGCCAGCCCATCGCCAGCAATCCGTAAATTCTTTGTTTCCAAGCCACGGTCGCGCGATCGCGAAAGGTAGCCAAATCCGGAATGAGGCCGACGAACCAAAACAGCAGCGAAACGGTGCCGTAAGTAGAAACCGCGAACACGTCCCAGATCAGCGGGCTGCGGAATTGCGGCCAGATGCCCATGGTGCTGGGATACGGGAACATGTAGTAGGCCATCCACGGGCGGCCAGTGTGAATAAGCGGAAATAGGCCGGCGCACGCTACCGCAAAGAGCGTCATGGCCTCCGCGAAACGGTTGATGGAGGTGCGCCACTGCTGATTGAGCAAATAAAGAATGGCGGAAATCAGCGTGCCGGCGTGGCCAATTCCAATCCACCATACGAAATTGACGATGGCAAATCCCCAACCGATGGGAATGTTGATGGCCCAGATTCCGACGCCCTTGATGATCAGCCAACCGACGGCTACGGTCAGCATGCCCAGAATGGAAAACGCGACGGTAAACCCTGCAAACCAACCCAAAGTTGTGGGACGAGTCAAAACAGGCGAGCTGATCTGCTCGGTTACGGTCTCATAGGTATGACCAGGTCCAATGATCGGAATCTCCGGAGAATTGATGGGCGGTTGCGCGACGCTCATGCTTTCTCCGTTGTGGATGGTGTGAGATCAGGATTGGGATTACGCACGGCAGCGAGATAGGTTGTGCGCGGACGCGCATTCAGCTCGCCCAATATTGAATAATTGCGTTGCTGGGCCTTCAGCTTGGCGACGCGCGTCGAAGAATCGTTGGCGTTGCCAAAAATGATGGCTTCGCTGGGGCACGCGGCCTGGCAGGCGGTGACGATTTCTCCATCGCGGATGGGACGATTTTCTTTTTCCGCGTCAATGCGCACGTTGTTGATACGCTGCACGCAGTAGGTGCACTTTTCCATGACTCCGCGGCTGCGCACGGTGACGTCCGGATTGCGAAGCAGCTTCAGTTGCGGCGTTTCCCAATCCTGGAAGCGCAGGAAATTAAAGCGGCGAACTTTGTAGGGGCAGTTGTTCGAACAGTAGCGCGTGCCGATGCAGCGGTTGTAGGTCATATCATTCAGACCTTCGGCGCTGTGTACCGTTGCTCCCACAGGGCAAACCTGTTCGCACGGAGCGTTTTCGCACTGCATGCACGGGACTGGCTGGAAAAAGGTTTCGGGATTGGCGAGCGCGTCGTTGTTGTTCGTGCTGGGATCATTAGTGGCGGTTTCGGCCAGGTAGTAACGATCGATGCGAATCCAATGCATTTCGCGGCCGCGCATCACCTGATCTTTGCCGACGACGGGAATATTATTTTCGGACTGGCAAGCGACTACGCAAGCGTTGCATCCATTGCAACTGTTGAGATCAATGGCCATGGCCCAGGCATAGCCGGGATAGGCAAATTCCTTGTACAACGTAAATTCCTTGGGCGGCTGCTCGTCGTCCTTGTGGGCGAACGCGGGATTTTGTTTGTACTCGTCCAGCGTGCCGCTAGCCAGAATTTTCCGGCCTTCCATGTTGAAGTGGTATTGCGTACAGGCCATCGGATAATCGTCGCCGGTTTTTCTGACACTGCCGCCAGTGGCAGCCCACATGGCGTAGGAACTGCGCACCGCGTAGGCGTTGAATCCTTTATCGGAGCCGGTGTAACCGGCCTTCTTGCGCCCGTAACCCAAGGGAAGAACGACGACGCCATCAGCTTGCCCAGGCACGATCCATGCGGCGGCAGTTACTTTGCTCCCAGAAAGAGAAATGTCGATGACGTCGCTAAGGATTTTGCCGTGCTCGCCGCCCCGTGCACCGACTTTCTGTCCCAACCCAAGTTTTTCCGCGGTTTTGGGGCTGACCATGGCGGCGTTATCCCAAGTTAATTTGGTGAGCGGCTTGGGAAGTTCCTGCAGCCATCCGTTGTTGGCGAAGCGCCCATCGTAAACGCTGGGATCGGGGCGAAAAATAAATTCGAGAGCGTCGGTGCTTGTGGGATTGGTGGCCGGCAAGGTGGCGGCGGACGCAACGGAAATGGGATTTAAGGTGGTGTTGGCGACGACGCCGTCGTGCAGCGACTTTCGCCAGAATTTTTCAAAGTCAGCGCCAGGATGCGAGGCCTTCAGGCGTTCGCGCATTGCATCGTAAGCGGTGACGCCGGGCTTGTCGCTGAAGGCCGCAAGAAATTCATACGCCGAAATGGTGTTGTACAGCGGCGCGATGAGCGGCTGAATGATACTTAGAGTGCCGTCAAAGGCGCGCGCATCGCCCCAAGCTTCCAGATAGTGCGATTCGGGGATGTGCCATTGGCAATACTCGGCGGTTTCATCGAAGTGAGAGCTCAGATGGATTACGTTGCGGACTTTTTTGAGCTTGGTTGCGAAATCGAAATCGTGCGGAGCGTCGTAAACGGGATTCCCGCCGACTATCAGCAAAGTGTCGACCGTCCCTGCGGCCATGTCATCGCAAAGGCTGCGTAGCGATTCCAGTTGATTGACCGGTGTAGCTTCCACAGGATCGGTGTAATAAATAGTGTGGCCCACGTTGCCCAGCGCGGCGTTCATTGCGTGAGCCAGGGCATGAATCTCCGTGGGCTGATATTCACCGGGAATCACCAGGCAAGCTGCGCGATGCGCTTGCAACTCGCCGTGAACTGTTTCCAGCCAATGCTGCGCGGCAGGAGGCATTTCCGCAGTGCCGCCCAACCCAATTTTGGCGGCTAAGGCTCGAGTGAACAATCCGACATCGCTGGAACGCAGTGGCAAATGATGATCCGCGCTGGCGCCGGTGATTGACGGAGTGGGCTCGACGACATAGAGCCGGTTCATTTCCGAGGATTCATTTTCTAGTTTGCGGCGGCGGTAAAATTCCTTCATGTAACGGATATGGCCAGCGCCCTCGGCCATGAAATCAGCGTCCAACGACAGAATGACCTCAGCTTTTTCTGGGCGGTAGATGGTGTTGACATAGCGCCCAAAGGCCATTCGCGAACCTTCACGCGCGCCGTCATTGCCGGCTGGTTCCCATTGATGCCATTTGGTTTTGGGATACAACTTGGTGAGGGCTTGAATCTGTCCGCTGACAAGCGGCGAGGTGATCGTGCCGGTCAGGATGCGGAAGCCCTCACCGTTCATCGTTTTCATGGCGGCTGCGGTGGCTTGCGCCTGGTCCCGAAACGCTGACAACGAGCTGACGGCGCCCAGTTGAGTGGGCACCTGAGCGCGGTCGGGATCATATAAATCCAGAATTGAAGCCTGCACAAAGGAATCGAGCGCGCCGCGGCTTGATGGATGATCGGGATTGCCTTGGATATTGGTGGGCCGGCCTTCGTGGCTTTCGACTAATACGCCGATGGCATCCGCTCCGAAAGGCATCGCGGTGGCGTAATACTGCGGCTTGCCTAGAACCAAACCCTCTGGCTGAGTTACGTAGGGGATGATGTGTTCTTCAGGAGGTTTGCCGCAGCCGGAGAGGCCGGCAAAGGCGAGCGAGGCGGCCATTAGTTTCAGGAAATCGCGGCGGTCGACGGATTCATCCCACTCCGAAGCCTGGCGCGGAAATTCGCGGTAGAGCAACTGTTCGAATTGAGGATCGCCGGCAAGCTCTTCCAAAGTTCGCCAATATTGTTTGCCGGTTTTCGATTTTAGCTTTTCGCGTACAGCCGCCAGATCGAGCAGATGCACCTGAGTGGCGTTGTCATTCACACGGTCGGCGTCATGATCATGAGCGTCGTGATGATGAGAATCATCATGCTCATGATGCTGGTTACCTTTCAAACCGTGCGATTTCACGTCGATGTTTTCGTTCTCTCGCATACCGTCCGTTAACGATGACAGGTTGAGCAGCTGGTCAAGTCATACGTGCTGCGAAGATGATTTTGCTGCGCTATCTGCTTGCCGATTTCGGCCTGATTCGCGGGTGGCTGCCAATTCATATTGGTGATCTGATCGTGGGACCGTAAATTTTTCTCTGGATTGCGATGGCAATCCAGACACCAACTCATTGTCAATTCCTTGGCTTGAAACATGAGGGGCATCTGATCGACTTGCCCGTGACAGGACGAGCAGCCAATCCCCTTATTCACGTGAATGCTGTGATTGAAATATACGAAATCCGGTAGCCTGTGGACCTTTACCCACACTATCGATTTGTCAGTGCGATAGCTTTCGCGCACCGGTTCCAGGTAAGCAGCGTCTTTGAACAACACCGAGTGGCAATTCATACAGGTCTTGGTGGGGGGAATACCGGCCTGCGCAGAAGCTTCCACGCCGCTGTGACAATAGCGACAATCAATCCCATCGTCACCAGCATGGTGTTTGTGGCTGAACTGGATGGGTTGATCGCGGACAATGTTTTGGCGGGTGTAATAAGGAGCGCGCGCGAACATCAAGATGCCGGTGAGTCCCAGCGTCACCGCCAAAACAGCAAATAGAAGACTGAATCGAGCGATGGAATTTGCGCTGCGGTGAAAAATCTGGGCCATGTCAATTTTGTACGTGAGTGTAGGAACGCACCGAGTGGGAAACGGCTACCTGGGCGTCCACAACTCTGTCCGGGAAGTGCATGCCCGGCTCCGTTAACGCGATAGTGTCCAACAAAACATTCTGGAATGCAACAAAGTACGCAGCAATTTCTCACCGAAATATCGGTTGAAGGCAACGATATGTTCGAATTTTGAGAAATGTGCCACGACAATACATCTGATTCAAAAATGAAGGATTAGTTAGAAGGAATTTGCGTCAGTATCCGGATATTGTCAGCCGAAAGGTCCGAATCGAATTATGGGGAATTCCCAATCTGGGGCAGTTTGACAAGGTTTTTAGCTGGACGGCTTCGACATCTTCCCTATGAACGCCGCATCCAAGCTATGGAATTCGTCCAAATCCTGTGGCCGCCAGGCGCCACCCAATTTTTGCAGCGATGTTTGCACCTCCAATATAGACCGGCCCGTTAAAATCTTGCGTAATTTCGCCCACTCCTGACACGCTTGGGCGCACTCTTCAGGACTGGCGTCTCCGCGAAATGCTCTGGCGGCGCCCGGGGGGGAGCCGTACTCATCTATGAAATCCTCGTGCAGGTAGCCAGAGAAAAATTCCTTAAGCGCTGGAAATTGGCCAGGGTTAAATCCGGCAGTTTTTTCCTTTTTCTGTGGTGTCATCATCGCCGGTCCTCGGGATAGCTAGTTAAGACGTAAAAACTATTTGGGCCGTCGGCTTTCAAGACAATGACCGCTTCAGTGGCGGGAGACGAGCGCTCATCTCCGTGCCTCATGCTTCTTCCGATCACGCGGCCAGCGTCAAAGTGTAGCGCCAGGTTCGGGCGGCGGTAACCTCGTTCTTCCCACCGAGCAATTTTGTCATGCTCCGCGCGCAAAGCCTGGGCCACCGTTTCTTGGGCTACGTCGCGATTGGTCCACGTGGAAGCCGCGGAAATATTTCGTTCCCGGTCCAATCGCTCGCGAAGTTCCTGGTCGGAACGGCCGACATGTTTTTCGAGAGTGTGACCGCCGCGGGCTTCGTCGCGTCCCAAATCATATCGTGAGGCGTCATCGGATGGACCGTTCTGGGCAGTTTTTGTCGCGCTGGGCATCTCGCCGCGTGGTATTTCTGGCAAGCCAGGGTTAGGCGCCGCACCGCATCCGCTAGCCCAGAAGAGTAGAGTAAAAAAACAAATTGTGGTTAATGAGCGCTTCATTCGCTGCAAACCTTAACAGACTTCTCCACGGCTACAGAATTGCTGAGCAAATAGTGGCTGGAAGAGAGTCGGTAATTGAATACACCAGCATAACCAAAATGGAACACGGTGGCGGAACGCGCCTGCTAGAAGCCGCTCCTAAATATGAGGGCAACCTGTTTCCCCTTGAAATGGAGTATACCGTTTACCTGGTAAAGAGGATTATGCCGAGGTGTGAAGATGCCATCGCATAGCGACGTCGCGAAGCGGATTTTCGATGATGCCAAAGCGCATACCAGCCAGCACCAAGACTCGGAGCAATGGGACTTACTTAACGGGCTGTCCGAGCTGTGCCTGGCGGTTGAGTCATTGGAAGTTGAAGTGGGACAGCTGAAAGCTGAAATCAAAAAACTTCAAAAATGAATTTACTCAGGGAAGCATGAGCGACGTAACAGCCCGAGTGCTGGATTTGCGCGACCGCCAGAAACTCCCGACAGTCACACGCATACAGTAAGTCCGCACCTGCATGTTAAGATGAAAAAGAAATGGGGCGTGGTCCAACTGGTAGGACACCTCACTGTTAATGAGGACGGTGAAGGTTCGAATCCTTCCGCCCCAGCCAAATTCTTCATCCAACAATGCCGGTATTACGGTGTCGTGCCTTGGCTAAAGCCGATGCCGCCACTCCATTTCTGCGACCGCGATTCCGTATTTCCAAATTTAAGCGAAATATCAAATGTGAGCAGTAACGATTGTGCATTCATTCGTAGAAACTCATGCCCACAAAGAAAGAAGGGCCGCAAGCATACGGTTTTGCTTGCGGTCCGCTCTCATCGTCACTTGTTGGGTTGAGTGGTTAGGGACCATGCCACCGTTTGACCATGGTCGCTGTGCGATCCCCTATTCGAAGCGCTGTGCGGTAGCAGTGGCGCAAGCTTGGCGGTAGACGGTGCCGTGGGTGTCGGCAAACGCAATCGTGGCGTCAGCGGTCCATTGGTCGGGACCATTGTTGAAGTCAATGGTTTGCGTGATGGTTTGCGTGCCTGCCGTGAAACCGGGAGCCGGAGGAGGAGGCGTGGTGGTGAAATTGATAAAAGCCACGCTCTTGACTGCGAAAGAGTGGTGACCCTGGTACTCCCAAACACCATGGCCAGTGCCCCGTTGACCCACGGCAAACGATGGATTCGTTGTGTCCTCGATCATGGTTTCTCCTTCCGCAAACGTCAATAGCGAAGGAAAAGGCACACCCAGCGAGGTGCCTGAGCAGTTGTTTAATTGCACGGTAACCAACCAGGTCCCTACAATTTCGTCCCGGTGATGCGGCGTACCAGCAGCCGCTCCCCAGGCGATGGAAAGCGCTAAGACGACAGCCACGGCGATTGAATAGAGTATCTTTCTAAATCTCTCGTTCATGAATTTTTCCTCCGAAGGGATAGCAATCTCTCTCCACTGAATTCCCCCCTCTCTTGACGGTTCGAATCGAAGCCTGGTCCTTCCAAAAGCTACGCTCGTACCACTAAGCGGGAGTCTGACCTCCGCTGCAATTGCGGCGCGCCGAGAATGGTCCAGAAGAAGGTACCGGTCAATGCACGCAATCTGACATCGGTCTGGAATGTTTGTGGCCTGCCAAGTGGCGATTTCGCAGTTGGTTGCAGCCAGGTGTGGCGCGGCACGTGACGCAGAAATAGTGCTAGACTACCGGCAGATTGCAACTTTTTAGGTGTGGTTGTGCCTTCCCAAAACGGTTCCATCTATCGCTTCGGCGTATTTGAGCTTGATTTGCGAACCGCGGAGCTTCGCAAGAAGGGGGTGAAACTGAAACTTCAGGAGCAGCCCTGCCAGATACTCCTCAAGTTGCTGGAACACCCGGGCGAAATGGTAAGCCGGGAAAAGCTGCGCTCTACTCTGTGGCACCAGGATACGTTTGTTGATTTCGAGACTGGACTGAATACCGCCATTAAACGGTTGCGCGAAACGCTTGGCGATTCCGCCGACAATCCCACCTTCATCCAGACGCTTCCGCGACGGGGCTACAAATTCATAGCACCCGTGGAAATACCGGCCAGCCATGACGGCGAGGCAGGCGCGGTCGCGGACATCCAGGAATCACGCCGGGGGCAAGACCTTCTGAAGCGTACTGGCCTGGTGGCAGCCGTAGCGGTTGTGCTCCTCATTGTCTGGGTCGTTTGGTACGGACAGCCACGACCGCCGACGGTCACCAATGCGGTGCGACTCTCCAATGATCGAAAAGCGAAAAGCCCCTTGAATTCACCGGTGACGGATGGCGTTCATCTTTATTTCATCGAAGGGATGCCATGGACAACCGGCTCTGGGATCGCGCAGATGTCGACCACCGGTGGAGAGACTACCTGGATTACGACGACGCTTCGGGAAGTCTTGGCGATTTATGGGATCTCCCCGGATCGCTCGGAATTGTTGGTGGCAAATGGCGTGGCGGTCGGTCCGAATATGGCAACCGAGCTGTGGGTGCAACCATTACCGGCGGGTGCACCTCGCCGGGTTGGAAACATCAACGCGTCATCTGCGAGTTGGACACCGGATGGAACTCAGATCGTATACGGATATGGGCGGACAATCCTGATTGCCAACAAAGATGGAAGCGAGTCCCGTCCATTGGCAAAGCTTCCGGGCATCGCACGTGCGCTGCGGTTTTCGCCGGATGGCCGGCGAATCCGCTTTTACCTTTCTCAACTGAAGGCGGATTCCAACTCGATCTGGGAAATGGACGCCAATGGAAAAAATGCTCACCCGCTTTTTGCAGACTGGAAAGAATCGCCCTACCAGTGCTGCGGAAACTGGTCGCGGGAAGGCGATTACTATTATTTCCAAGCAGGACGCGGGAACGCTCAGGCCATCTGGGTGATGCCGGAACGCCATTCCGTGTTTCACAGAGCGGTGGCTGGCCCTTCGCCTCTGATGTCCGGGCCGCTGCGTTTGGGCGCTTCCGTCCCCAGCGGTGACGGAAAGAGACTATTTGTCGTGGGTGAGGACCCTCGCGTGGAATTAGTTCGCTACGACGTGCGAGCCCGGCGATTCGATGCCTATCTGCAAGGTCTCTCCGCGGGCCCAGTGGATTTTTCATCTGATGGGAAGTGGATTGTCTACGTTTCCTACCCGGACATGACCCTGTGGCGAAGTCGCGTGGATGGAAGCGACAAGATGCAGCTCACGTTCCCGCCAGTGCGAGCGTACGAACCGCGTTGGTCACCTGACGGTTCCAGGATCGCGTTCTTGGATGTGCAATTCTCGCGTCCGTGGAAAATTCGGCTGCTTACTTTGCCGGGAGGGAGCCCAGAGTTGCTTTTGCCGTCGGGCCCCGGTGAGGCCGAAGGTGACCCAACCTGGACTCCCGGCGGGGAATCCATCGTTTTTGGAAAGTCCGACAGCAACGGCAACGGTGCGATTTACCGCCTGGATTTGGAAACCAGGAAAGTTTCTCCAATTCCGGATTCCAGCGGATTTTTCTCGCCCAGAGTATCGCGGGACGGCCGTTACATCTCGGCCCTCACGGACGGTCAGACCAAATCGATGCTGTTCGATGCCAAGACAAATCATTGGTCCACTTTGATGGAGGGGGAACAGGTCGCCTATAACGAATGGTCACATGACGGAAAATATGTCTTTATGCGGGAAAACCTGGGTGGGGCAGCGGAACTGGTGCGCGTGAGAATAAAGGACCAGGTGGTGGAACACATTCTAAGCCTCAAGGATTTTCCTCAGCTCGCGGACATTTTCACCGCGTGGATAGGACTGACTCCGGAGGACGCGCCGCTCTTGATGCGTGATCGCAGCGTCCAGGAGATTTACGCGCTCGACCTCAGCTTTCATTGAAATTCTGGATCTGCCATCGACACACAGATAGTGGCAGGTCCCCGCACATTCGCGTCGACGCTGCCGTGCGCATTCAGCGGTGAGGTGTGACGTTATCGTATTGACCAGCCGATTTGTGTTCTTTAACCGGCACGCTGGGGATCGGAAAAGCAGCGACGACCCGGGTGCCATAACCGTTGGAACGAACGTCTAGATGGCGGCCAAACTGGCAAACGCCAAAAATTTAACCCTTTTCCGTCGGAAGGCCAGCGTCGCGCCATCCTTTCCAGCCGCCATCCATCGATTCCACGTTGGTGTAGCCCATTTTCTGGAGGCTCTCCGCCACAAGAGCGGAGCGAAATCCGCCGCCGCAATATAGAACAAGCTTTGCGTCGGTTTGCGGCACGCGCTGTTCAATGTCGCGTTCAATAATTCCTTTGCCCAGGTGTAGCGCACCGGGCAAATGGCCTTGCGCCCATTCGTTGTCCTCACGCACATCGACCAACGTAAGATTTTCGCCGCCGTCGATGCGGCGTTTCACGTCAGCGACGTTGGTTTCTTTAATCTTGACCTTCGCGGCTGTCACAAGTTTCATAAACTGCGCTGCATGCGCCATGTGGCCCCTCCGAAAATTATCTGTGACTTACAAAAGTAGCCTAGCACGCGACGATTACTCGGAACAAAGCGCACGATGACTAACTGGATGGATTGCTTTGGCGCACCTTGCTGCTAATACCCGCAACGGGCGACAGTCAGCGCTTGATTGGCGGCGATGCGGTTCCTGATTTGATCGCGGCTGTTTTGGTGACTGCTTTGGCTGGTGGAAGTTTGCAAGCGCGTTGTACTTCGGAACCCGCAGAGCCAGCGCGGAAGCGGCTGGATTCGCGCACGCGCGTGCGCACTCCATCGATCACCGCTGGAATCGGATCTTGTGGAACACCGCGAATAGTAAAAATCATCAGCACCGCTTCGCCGGGAGAGTCGACGCTGGAGCCGATGCCGACACCTTGTACGCCAGCTTGCTTCATCAGAGCTTCAACGTGGGCAGTGTGCACCACTTTTGCGCGCGCCATCTCCGCGTCGGAAACGGAGTACACCAGTTGCGGCGCCGCCACTGACTTCTCGAGCATGGCGCTGTCTTCCGCTGAAATCGCTCCGCGCTTGGCAAAAAGCGGCTGCTCGATTATTCGGGTTCGCACGCCGTCAACCTGCGTAGGTAAATTCGTTCGCGATTCTCCCTGGGTCACAAAAAACAAAATCGCCGCTTCCTTGGGATTGTCATAGCTCTGGCCCACGCCGACGGCCTGGACTTCCGGATAAGCCAGCAATTCCGGGGCATGCAAATCGCGCGTGGCGGTAGCCTTCTGTATGACTTGCGACGCGACGGAACTTGGCACCACGGTCTTCGCCGATTGCGGCGCGGTGGGTAGCGAGCACCCGACCACCTGGTGAGCAGCCCCACCGACAAACATTGTGTTATTGCCGAAAAAATTCAAAACATCAGCCACGGGATTGCCGACCGTGTCGGTGTCCGATCCCGCATACAGCAAAGCTAGCGGACTAGTTGTGTCTTGCGTGACGATCAGGGAACCGGAGTCGCCCTCGCCACTGAAATCGCCGCCTATGACGCCGATCTGATTTGAGTAGTTCGCCGTGAATTTGGTTCCGGAGCCGTCGCAATTGACAGTGTAATCCACGCTGGTGGTGATATTCGTGGCTTCAATCGTGGAGCACGTCAATCCCGTTGAGCGGCCAGACTTCGCAACCGGTCGGCCGACGGCCACGCTGCTTGCGGGAATTCCTGTGCCCCCTTGCGGAGCGCCTGGCACAGGAACTCCGTTAGCGTCTGTCGTCGCGCCGAGATAAATGACGTTCCCCGCAGGATCGACTTTTCCAGCAATCACTTGCGCAATGGCGGCGTCGACGTTTTGGCCTGGGTTGGCTTGCAAATTGGAGAACTGAGACAGATTCGCAACGGTTGTGGTACCGGCCGTTGTGCAGGTTGCAGTGTCAATCAAGCCCGGCTGTATGATGGCATCGCCCACGGTGGCGCCGTCGCTGCGCGCCAGGATGTGATTGTCGCTCAAAATATATTGCACGCCGCCTCGAATAACCAGCGAACCGAGCGTTCCGCCGCAACAGGTGATGGTATTTTTCGCCGTGTTGTTTACAAAGTCATGCGCGTTGCCGCCGGTGGTGCCTAGCTCGACAGGAGCGGACTGGGTGTTGGCATTATCGGGAACGATGGTTACGGTGGAAGTCGCGCTAGCGGTAGAGTCCGCTTGAGACACTGCCGTAATGGTCAAGGTCGTTGTTATGGTGTTGCCCTGGCCATCTGATTTTGTCGGGACCGCACTCGGTGCCACAAAAAGCCCGGTGCTGGAAATAAATCCAAATTTCTGACTGCCCCCGGTTACGCCATTCACTTGCCAGGTCACCGCAGTATTAGCGCTGCCGGTGACGGCAGCGGTGAATTGCTGGGTCCGAAAATCCGAGACCGACGCCGTGGCGGGTTGCACTAAGACTTGTACGGCGGAGGCTGACACGACGGTTATGGTGTCGGAGCCCGACTTAGTCGAATTTGCCTGAGAGGTGGCCGTCACGGTGACCTTGGCGGGATTCGGTACAGATGCCGGCGCGGTATACAGGCCGATATTCGAAATCGTTCCGCCGCCGCTTACGCTCCAGGTGACGGCCTGGTTGTTCGTGCCGGTGACGGTGGCGGTGAAGGTCAGCGTTTTGCCAACTGCCACAGTACTTTGCGGCGCCGTCACCGTTACGCTAACGAGGCTTGATGGAGGCGCAGTGTTGCTACTTCCCGAGCAACCGCTGAAAAATAAAACGATCGGTAAAAAAAATAGCCCTGTGGCTGTTCGGGTCATGGATGTTCCTTGGAGGGACTAACCTCTCTAAACTAGCATGGGCCAGGGCTAGCATTGCGGCGCACGTCGTCTCCGTGTCTAAAAGTGTCGCCGCATCTTAAAGCAAAGATTAGAGTCAAAAAAAACGTGTCCGCTACCTCAGGTAGTGCGCACACGCCACCGATACTAAGAACCCTCAGGCAAGGAAAAGGTTGCAGAAAAACGTATCGGGCGAGGCTGGAAAGCTAATCCAGATCGCGCCAATTCGGTCCCGAACATACCTCGACCAGCAACGGAACGGCAATTTGGTGGACGCCTTCCATCTCTTCTTTTACTAATTTTGAGACCGCCTCCAGCTCATTTTTCGGCACCTCGAAAACCAGCTCATCGTGCACCTGCAAAATCATTTTGGTTTGTAGGTTCTCATCGGCTAGCCGCCGGTCGATGCTGATCATGGCCAGCTTGATAAAGTCGGCAGCGGTGCCTTGCAGAGGCGAGTTGAGCGCGGTGCGCTCGGCGAAATTACGCAACTGAAATTGTGCGGAATTAATTTCAGGAATAGGGCGAATTCTGCCGAATAAAGTCTTGGCCACCCCGGTCGCGCGGGTGTCCGCCAATGTGTCGTCGAGATATTGTTTAACGCCGCGATAACGGGTGAAGTAGGCATTGATAAATTGTGCGGCTTCGCGGTTCTCGATATTCAATTGTTGCGCGAGACCGAACGGCGAAAGCCCATAAATAATTCCAAAGTTGATGACCTTGGCGGCGCGGCGATGCTCCGCTGTTTGCGCCATTTGGCCCACGCCAAAAACTTCCTGCGCGGTGCGTGCGTGAATATCTTCGCCGCTGTTAAAAGCTTCCAGCAACACAGGGTCGCGCGAAAAGTGCGCCATGATGCGCAGCTCGATTTGCGAGTAGTCGGCGGATAGCAAGACTTTGCCTTCGTCGGCCACAAAAGCAGCGCGAATTTGCCGCCCCAATTCGGTTCGAATGGGAATGTTTTGCAGGTTCGGATCAGAAGAACTCAGGCGCCCAGTGGCGGTGCCGGTCTGCGAATAACTGGTGTGCAGCCTGTCGGTTTCGCGATTCACCAATTTTGGCAATGAATCGACGTAGGTCGATTTGAGCTTGGCGATTTCGCGGTACTCGATAATTTTTCGAGGCAGCGGGTGCTTGGCCGATAATTCTTCCAGAATCTCCACCGCTGTCGAACGGCCCTTGACGCGCCCGCGACGCTGCGACGGCTGCAGGTTCAACTTGTCGAATAGAATCTCCGCCAACTGCGTGGGGGAATTGACATTGAATTCCATGCCGGCAATTTCCCAAATTTCTTTTTCCAGCCGGCGTATTTCTGTTTCCATGACTTGAGACATCGCATCGAGCGCTGTAGGGTCGACGCGAATGCCGGAGCGCTCCATGTCCGCCAACACGGGCGCGAGGGGCAAATCGATCTTTTCGTATACGTTGACGATTTGTTCGGAGCCAATTTGCGCTTGTAAGGCTGGAGCGATCCGCTGCAAATAATCAGCGCGCTCTCCCGGACCGCCACCCATCATGGCGTTGAATTGGCGCATGACCACATCCGTGAAATTGTGATTGGCGGTAGTGGGACGCAACAAGTAGGAATAAATTTGCGTGGCGTGCAACACATTGGTCATTCGGCCGGTGAGCAAGTGAAACAGTTTTGGATCGTGGACAATTTTGGGGCGGCGAGGATCTTCCAGCAGCGGTCGCAACGCCACGAGCGCTTCTCCCTTTTCGTCCATCCACACAGCTCGACCTTCGCCGGGCTTGGAAGACACTTCAATGGAGGCAATGCGCGTGCCGAAGCCTTCGGACTCGCGATCGCCGGGCTCCAAATTCAGCCAGATTGCGATCGGTTGTTCGACCGGGATGCCCGACAGATAGTCACGAAATTCGCCGGGATTGATGAGTTGCAGGTAATCGGTTTTTAGCACCGGCCCGGCACTAACGGGCGCGGTAGAAGCAACGGTTTCCCATCCCAATTCTTTCAGCAGCGAGTTGAATCCCAACTCACGATACAGCGCCGCCAGCAACGGTAGATCAGGCTCGCGCCGTTGCAGATTGTCCAGGTCCAGCGTGATGGGTACATCGCTGTCAATTTTCGACAGCTCTTTGCTCAACAACACGTACTTGCCATTTTTTTGCAGCGCTTCGCGATAGCTGGTTCGTTTTACTTCAGCGGCCCGGCGCAGCGCTTCTTCCGCCGAGCCAAATTGCAAAATAATTTCGCGTGCGCCAACTTCTCCGATGCCAGGCTTGCGGCGTTCCCCTGGGGCAGGCTTGTCGTTGGGATCACGCGCACCGGGAATGTTGTCAATGCTGTCGCCCATCAGGGCCATCACGTCGGTGACTTTGTTGGGAGGCACGCCGAGGATCTCTACGACTTTTTTTTCGTCGACAATGACGTCGCTTTTTGCGGCGCCGGTGCCGGTACGCAAAACCTTCACCCCATCGTGAACGAGCTGGAGCATGTCTTTATCGTTGGTGACCAGCATCACGTCCACATTTGCCTTAGTGGCTTGCTTTGCCAGCGCGCCGAGCACGTCATCGGCTTCGAAGCCGTCCCATTCGAGGATGGGCAAACGCATGGCTTCGCACAGGCGCCTCACGAAAGGCAGTTGGATGGAGAGTTCATCCGGCATTTTGGGGCGGTGCGCTTTATAGTCTTCGAAAAGTTTGTCGCGGAAGGTGGGTTTGCTGGTGTCGAAAACGATGCCGACGTAATCCGGCTGATAATCTTTCAGGATGCGCCGCAAAATATTGTTGAACAGAAAAGGAACGGTGGTGGGAACGCCGGCGCTGGTGTTCATGCGCACCATCGGCGCGTAAAAAGCCCGGTAGATATGGGCCATGGCGTCCACCAAAAATAATTTTTTCTTGGTTAAAGGCATCTGCGCGAGTATAGCAAACGCTCCGAAGTGAGCTGGCAAAGGGCCGGCGCTAAAAGTTGATGCAGGAATCAGTCCGAAATCGGCTAGTCAGGACGAAGAAATAACCGGAACACAAATTAGTTTTTCAATCGCAAGACCAGGTGTCGAGTTTCTTTGAGCTACTTTTTATTACTGCAGACTGGGATCAACTTCAGGCGGAGGCTGAATCACCAGCAAGAGTTTCGTTCCCGCGTCCAGGCGTACATTCTTTCCGGCGGACAATAACACCGTACCGTCGGAACCTTCCGATAGTGGCGTATACACTTTCAAATCGGAGCCGCCCAAGGCCCCTTGGCTGTCATTCGTTAGCATGCCCTGCTTGTTCACGCCACCCTGCGTGGCAGGGAGTCCCGACGATGACTGAGCGCGTGATGCCGACTCGGTGCTGGCCGGAACAACGGTCGCGTTCGGAACGTCTCTGGAACCGAAATCTTCAGCAGAAGGATATCCTTGCCCGCGTTCTTCCGCCACGGGCGCCGTTCGGGAGACGGAACCTCGGCCGGTCACCAGCGCCTGGATACCGGCGTTCATCATAACTTCCTGGCCATTCTTCAAGACCGCCTTGTCGAATCGGACGAATAACGCCGAACCTTTGCCGGTGCGCGCGGAAGAGGCACGCACCAGGTGGCCATGAATTTTTGTGCCGCGAGGAAAGATCACAGAGCGTTCATAGGTCACTGTCTCGGCGGTCTCGGCGGTTACCGGATCGCCGGCTTTATTGCGGCTGGCGTCCAACGGCGTAAGCAAAATGGCATTGAATGCCGTTCCCACACAAAACGGCGCAATAACTGGATCCGGAACGGAATTTAATTTTCTAGCGTCTGCGGCTGTGTCCGGCGGGGTTTGGGCGAATCCCAGAGGAACGATAAGAGCGGCAGCGACGAGTAGAACGACGAATAGCTTCGTCATCGCATCCCCCTCACTACACTATTAGCCTACCAGAACGTGGGAGTTTTTAACATACATGGGCCTGTGTAAATACGGCACGCCAACCGGGCTGAAGTTTCTGCCGGGAGAAGTTAATCCTAGTGAGCAGCCACGTTGCCGGTAACCAGTAGCAGCCTCGTTCCGCCCTCGAGTTTTACGTTTTTGCCCGTCGATTTAATGATCGAGCCTTGCCCCTCGCTTGCGGCATTCAGGCTCAGATTGCGCATACCCACTACGCCCCGGGTGTTGGCGTCCCATTGGCCTGCTGCGTTGCCATTTGTGGTATCGGCGGAATTTGCGTCGACGGATGGATCGCCAATCCCATTCGGGGTTGACGATGCGCCATTCATACTTCCGCCCCGAGACGCCGTGCTACCACTCTGTACACCACCCCCAGGTGCTGCTGGACGCGCTCCCGGCAGTGGCTCGGCCGCGGGAGACTGATTGGAAAATGAGCTCGATGGCGGAGCTCCGACGGCTTGAACAGCGGCGTTCAAGGGGATCTCCTGGCCACTTTTCAAAATGGCTTTATCGAATAGCAAACCCAGCGATGACTCCGGCTGCCCTGCACCTCGTGCCGACGCCTGCGTAACGTGGCCGGTGATTTTGGTGCCTTTGGGCAATACGATTCTGCCGTCGTTGGTCTTGAGATCGGTCGCCGTGTGCGCGTTTACTGCGTCACCTGGTTTTAGCTTTTTGGAATCCAGCGAGCCGTTTAATTCTGCGTTGATGATCGTACCGGTTACGAATGTAGTCAGTTCGGTTGGTGATGTTTCGGTGGTTCTCTGTGTATTGGCGCCTTGGGCTTGCTTGCCTGCGAGCGCGGATTGTTCTCCGAGCTGCGCTCCCGCCTGCGAATCAGGCTGTGATTGCGCAGCTGAGCCGATGGCGCAGAAAGCCGCGAAGCTAAACGAGGTAATAATTTTTGCGGTCGGTCCTAATCTATACATTGGGTCACTCCACGTAAGTCCGATCACGTTTTAAAATCGTCTGAAGGCAACAACTTCAGCCTCTCATAAGTTTGATGTGTTTAACGCTTGGAAAGTTTTCGACAAAGTTTTGGTCACAGCTTGATTTTTGCAGTACCAATTTTGTTATTTACGGCATTCGATTGAACCAATTTTGGCAAAAGACAATTCATTCGAATCAGAATTCGCGACCGTTCGAATGATTTCGTAGAAAATGTCGACGCGCCGACATTTTTTTTCTCAAACAAAGCACTTTGCGCGTCGCTTCTCGAGTCGTACTAGGCCTCGCTCGTTTTTTCCCTGGCCGGGCCACCTCAAATTGGGCACCCAAAATGGCCTGCAAATCACAATTACACGACACCCAACGTTTTGCCTACTTCAGCGAGTGTATCCGCGGCGCGCAGCAAGTGCTCGCGCTTGTGTGTGGCGCTGACGATGGCGCGTAAGCGGGCTTTGCCTTCCGCTACCGTGGGGTAGCCGACGGCTGGAGCAAACACGCCGGCATCGAAAAGCTTGCGGGAGAACTCGAAGGCTTTGGCGGCTTCGCCCACGTGAATCGGAATGATAGGAGTCTCGCTCGCCTTGAACTGGAATCCGCGTTTTTTCAATTCGCGCTTGAAGAATTTTGTATTGGCCCACAATTTTTTGACCAGGCGTTCGCCTTCCGGCGAATCGAGCAGCTTGAAAGCAGCCTGGCAGGCTGCCGCTGTGGCCGGCGGATGAGAAGTGGAAAACAGAAATGGCCGCGCGCGCAGATAGAGATAATCGATCAAGTCACGGGAGCCGCAAACGTAGCCGCCCATCGCGCCGATGGCTTTGCTCAAGGTCCCCACTTGAATGTGCACGCGCCCGTGACAATTCAAATGGTCCACCGTGCCGCGGCCATTGCGCCCCAGAACGCCCGAGGAATGGGCGTCGTCAATCATCATGATGCAGTTGTATTTTTCGGCCAGGGTGCACAGCTCCGGCAGCGGAGCGATATCGCCGTCCATGGAAAAAACGCCGTCGGTGATAATCAGCTTGTGACCGTTCCAGTTGGCGGTTTCCTGCAGGATGCGTTCGCAATCCTGCACATCCTTATGCTTGAAGACTTTGATGGTGGCTTTCGATAAGCGCGCGCCATCAATGATCGAGGCGTGATTCAGTTCATCGGAAATAATTAAATCTTCCTTGCCAAGAACGGCGGAAACCGTCCCGGCATTAGCGGTGAAGCCTGATTGGAACACCACGCAGGCTTCCACGTTTTTGAAGCGCGCGATCTGCTCTTCAAGTTCCATGTGCAGCTTCATGGTGCCTGCGATAGTGCGCACCGCGCCCGCGCCCACGCCATATTTGCGGGTGGCTTCCAGCGAGGCTTTGCGCAAGGACTTGTGGGTGGTCAAGCCCAAATAATTGTTGGAAGCCAGATTGATAATTTCTTTGCCGTCAAAAACGGCGACGGGCTTCTGCTCGCCGTCCAGCACGCGGAGCTTGGGAGCGGTTCCCTTGTTGCGCAAGTCCTGGAGATGCTCGGAAATATAATGAAGCGGAGATGGTTTGCTGGCGGTAGCCGCGGCGTCTGACATGGAATAACTCCTTGGTCGTTACACTCGATACGCGAGATTCGCCTTCGTGGCGGATATGATTAGTGCGGCACTCCATCCGGATACATCAGAATTTTGCCCGCGAGGCCGCCGCGCAAGAGTTTGAATGCGTCTTCAAATTTTTCGAGCGAGGTGCGCTCTCCAAACAGCGCCTCCAGATTCAGCCGTCCGGCTTTGAGCAGCGCGGTCATTTGCACCCACGTGGCGTACATGCGCCGGCCATAGATGCCTTGCACAGTGGCGCCTTTGAAAATTACGTCGTTCACCAGGTCGAGCGGAACCGACTCGGTGGGTATGCCAAGTAACGAGGCTCGCCCACCAGCGCGTAAGGCCGCAAATCCCTGCTGTATCGCGGTGGGGTTGCCGGACATTTCCAGCAAAACATCCACGCCGGTGTTGGAGGTCTCGGCCAAGATTTGCTTTACGGCGTTTCCGGCGGACGGGTCGAGAACCACCTCGGCGCCCATTTTTCTGGCCATGGCGCGCCGCTGGGGATTGGTCTCGGTGGCAAACACCGTGGAGCTGCCGCAAGCTTTGGCAACCGCGATAGACATCAGCCCAATCGGACCGCAGCCGGTAACCAGCACGGTTTTGCCCGCAATTTCTCCGGCGAGCACGGTGTGTACGGCGTTCCCTAGCGGATCGAGTATTGCGCCGTAATGTTCCGGAATAGCAGGGTCGAGCTTCCAGATATTCGACGCAGGAATTTTTACGAATTCAGCGAAGGCGCCATCGCGATCGATGCCGATGATGCGCAGGTTCTGGCAGATATGCGCTTCGCCGAGGCGGCACTGGTGGCAATGGCCGCAATTCAAATGCATCTCAGCACTTACTTTGTCACCGGCTTTTACAGCTGTTACCTCTTCGCCGACGCTTTCGACGATGCCGCTGAACTCGTGTCCCAAAGTTACAGGAGGTTTAATGCGCCCCTGCGACCAGCGGTCCCATCCATATATATGCAGGTCCGTGCCGCAGATCGAAGCAGCCGTTACGCGTACGAGGACGTCGGTGGGGCCAATCGGGGGCACCGGCGCGGACTCAAATGACAATCCCGCCCCAGCTCGCATTTTGCGCAAGGCATTCATTTGCCCAGACTTAGTCACGGACATCTATCGCGGCTCCTTCGTACAACGTAACTTTTGGATGGTAGCACACTACAGTTAGATGACTCTTTACGCGAACGGTCCCACATCAGCTGACGGCGCGACAATCATTGATTTTAGAATACATCGCTGTCACTAAGCGCTTTAAGCGCGATAGGGGGACGTGTTATTCTCTCCCCGCTATGATATCCATCGCTACGAAGCGAATTACGCGAATTACTATCGTCACGTCGATTACGACGCCGACTATTTGCGCTTCGGGCGAGTGGAGAAACCGCTAGATCAATAGCAAAAGTTTCCAACCCACCGCCGGAAGCGCCTGGCGGTGGGTTTTTTCTTTAGCCCCGCATCCAGAACGCTCCGGCGAAATTTAGGAGCCGAGACATGAGCCTCGATAGTGCGCAGCAGCACTCGATTGACAAGATACCTCTGAGACAGAACGCCGTGGAGAAAACCTTGCCCGGCCGTTCCGTGCAACCTCTGGACAATAAGTGGCGTGCTGGAGTGCTAGGCGCTACCGGCCTGGTAGGCCAGCGCATCGTCAAGCTGCTTTCCGATCATCCGTGGTTCGAGCTCACCGAGGTGGCCGCCTCGGAACGCTCCTCGGGTAAACGCTATGCCGAAGCGGTGCGCTGGCATCTCGATGGACCGATCCCAGAAAACGCTCGCGATCTGGTGGTAAAGGATCTGGATCCTACGCTGGATTGCGATTTTGTCTTTTCGGCGCTGGATTCCTCGGTCGCCGGTGGCGCGGAAGAAGATTTTGCGCGGGCTGGTTATCCAGTGGTGAGCAATGCCAAAAACCACCGCATGGATGCGTATGTTCCGTTGCTGATTCCGGAAGTAAACGCCGCGCATCTTGAAGCCATTCCGACGCAGCAAAAGAAATGCGGCTACGAGCGGGGTTTCATTGTTACCAATCCTAATTGCTCGACGGCCGGACTCGTGCTGGTGCTGAAGCCACTGGCCGACGCGTTTGGACTGGAGAAAGTTTTTGTGGTCACGCTGCAGGCGGTGTCTGGCGCGGGTTATCCCGGCGTGGCCACCATGGACATTCAAGGGAATGTCATCCCGTTCATCAGCGGCGAAGAAGAAAAAATGGAAACCGAGCCGCAAAAGCTGCTCGGCAAATGGGATGGCTCGCGCTTCGTGGATGCCGGCGTGGGATTGACCGCGCATTGCAACCGCGTGCCGGTGCTGGATGGTCACCTGGAGTGCGTCAACATCGGGTTGAAAAAAATTGCGTCGCTACGTGAAGTGGAAGAAGCGCTGCGCACCTTTGAAGTGGATGCCGAACTCGCGGCGCTGCCTTCGGCGCTGCGCCACCCTATCCTCGTGGTGGATGAAGAAAATCGCCCGCAGCCTCGCCGCGACGTGGACGCCGGAGGGGGCATGGCCGCCGTGGTCGGCCGCGTGCGCGAATGCCCGCTGCTGGATGTGAAGCTCACGCTGCTCTCGCACAATCTGGTTCGCGGAGCGGCTGGTGCTGCGGTGATGAACGCTGAACTGCTGGCTGCCCGCGGCTTTTTCAAATCGCTGGTAGACCAGAGCCAAAACGTCGAGGAATCCGTCTCGAAATAGCAGCGCGAAAATCTTCAGGAAATTACGCTGGACACACAGTTCTGCGCCGCAGCGTAAAGAGTAAGCAATTCGCACATGCGCTGCGTCCAGCGCGGGAAGTCCGCCGCGCCGCCGAAAGAGACAATCAACGCGATAATGTTTTTGGTGGACGCCGTAACCATGGTGCGTTCCGAATCGCTGGTGGCGCTGCCATGGGGGCCAATCGCGTCGGCAAATAGTGGAAGGCCTTCCAGATTCAAATCGTATTTGCCGATGCCTTTGTAAGTTTCGCCGGCACGCCCCGCTCGAAACACAATGTCGCCGATCACCGCCGCTAAATCATAAAGGCCAACCGGAAGGCAGCTTTCCACTGAAACAAGGTTAATAACGTCCACCACTGCATTAATCCGGGGCAAGCCTTTATTGGCGATCACGCGCCGCAACAGAGCTTCCGCCGAGCCGCGGTAGCGTGCCGGGTCTTTTCCGAGCGCCTTGTAGGCTGCGCGCGTGCTCAATACTGCAGGAGATTCCAGCATCGCGCGCGGCTCTGGTAATTGCAAAATCTGTTCCTCGCGCGATTTTAATTCCTCAGAAAGCGCCGCAGGCGTCTCACCGGCCGTCACATCCGCGGTAATGCACCCTAGCGCCACGCGCGGGCACTTCTTTTTTAATTCGTTGTCAATTGCCACATGCACAGTCGGCATTTGCAAAGTATCGCATAGGCTCGCCGCGCAGTAGCCGTGAGCATGCGAAGTAACATTCCGTTGACAACGCGCCTTTCTCCTTACACCAAGCAAGATTCTTGACATCGGAGCCGTCCGCAACCATCCTTCCTTCCCTATGCACATAGCCAAAAAATCAGTGACGCACGAAATCTCTCGACGTAATTTTCTGTTTTCAACCGCCGCTGCTTCGGCGATTACCTTCGCTGTACCGCCGGGCTCGAAAGCCGATTCGCAGACGCCTGCAAGTTTTTCATCCTTGCAGCCGCTGGGTGACCGCGTGCATCCCATCACGCCGGGTGAATTCCACGGGCGCCTGCTGCGCGCGCAGGAATTGATGGGCCAGCTGAATCCCAAATTCGATGCGTTGTTTATCGGGCCGAGCACGTCGCTTTACTACTTCACCGGGATTCGCTGGCATCTGAGCGAAAGACTTCTGGCCGTGATTGTGCCGCGCTCGGGCCAACCGATTCTCGTCTCCCCGGCGTTTGAAGAAGGACGCATGCGCGAATCTCTGCGCTGTCCGATGGAAGTGCGCGTCTGGCAGGAAGACGAAAGCCCCACCAAAATTATCGCGGGCGCACTTGCGGACCGCGGGACGCGCGCGGGCCGTGTAGGCATCGAAGAGACGCTGCCCTTCACTTTTTACGATCATTTCTGCGCCGCGGGGCCCGCTTATGAAGCTGTTTCGGCGGACCCTGTGACCATCGCCTGCCGCGCGCAAAAATCGGCGCACGAACTGGAACTGATGCGCCTGGCCTGCTCTGCTACCTGCCAGGTTTATCGCGAGGTCTTTGCAAATCTCAAGGAAGGAATATCTGAGAAGACGATCGGCGATCTGGTCATCGCCGGATTCGCAAAAATGAATCTGCGCGGTGAGGCGCTGGTTTTGTTGGGCGCCGCAGCGGCATTGCCTCATGGCAGCAAACAGCCGCAAACACTAAAGGAGGGAGAGGTGGTGCTCATCGATGGCGGCTGCACCGTGGACGGCTATCAATCGGACATTACTCGCACGGCCGTGCTCGGAAAACCGTCCGCTAAAGTTCAAACGGTATTCGAGATTGTTCGCAAAGCTCAAGACGCCGCACTGGATGCTGCGCGCGTAAAAAAACTTTCAGGCTCGGTCGACCATGCCGCCCGCTCGGTGATCACCAATGCAGGATATGGGCCCGGATACAAATACTTCACGCATCGGCTCGGTCACGGCATCGGGCTGGATGGCCACGAGCATCCGTATCTGGTGCGCGGCAGCACGACGGTGCTTGAACCCAGCATGACTTTTTCCAATGAGCCCGGCATCTACATCCCCGGCGAATTCGGTTTGCGCTGCGAAGACGATATGGTCATCTCCGCGGAAGGCCCGGCGCAACTTCTAAGTCCGGGATTCCAAGCGTCGCTAGAAAAGCCTTTGGGTTGAGTTGTGAGGAGAACGCCTCAAATCCATGACACAGAAAGTCGGCTACGTTGCTGTCGTCGTTCGTGACTATGACGAAGCATTGACCTATTTCATCAACGTTCTAGGCTTCGAATTGATCGAAGACACTTCTCTTGACCGGGAAAAACGTTGGGTATTGGTCGCTCCGCCCGGTTCGCAAGGAACCTGCTTGCTCTTGGCGCGGGCCGTCACTGATGAACAGGCTAGCCGCTTCGGGAACCAAACCGGAGGCCGCGTCTTTCTTTTCCTGCACACCGACGACTTTTGGCGCGACTACCACGCCATGAAGGAACGCGGAGTGAATTTTCAGGAGGCCCCACGCGAAGAGCCATACGGCACGGTCGCGGTCTTTCAAGACATTTGCGGGAATCGGTGGGACCTGCTGCAAATGAACAATCCAATCACAGGTAGAAAATCAGGGGACGACTTGAAGTGGTAGGCCCGTGGGGACTCGAACCCCAGACCTCGTCCGTGTCAAGGACGCGCTCTAACCAACTGAGCTACGGGCCTGAATTGGGATTAGATTAACACGACGTACAGGATTATGAGCGTGCGCAGGGCGCGACTCGGCGAAGGACGGATCGGCCAGGGAAAGATGGACCGGCTGATAATTGCAAACAATTGCAACCGGCGCGAGAAGGAAGAATCGAGAACGAACACTGCAAACACCAATAGGCAAACACAAATAGGGCGGATAGTAAAGGAGCGCGCCCTAATTTAGCCGCATGGTCTGGCCGAAACTAAACGGCAGCTCTACCGCGGAAGAAGTGGAACAGAATGGAAATTACAGCAAGAATCAGCAGAATGTGGATGAATCCGCTGGTGACGTGAAAAGCAGTGAAACCCAACAACCACAATACCAAGAGAACCCCGGCGATAATCGCTAGCATTTAACTCACCTCATCCTGAAATTTCAAAGGCACGCGATGGTCCATGCGGTGCGATTGAAAGTTTTAGCATCTGGAACTAAAACAGTCGATCAGGAGCAATGCGTAAAGGGAGCTCGAAATTACTGTAGAGCGGGTAGGTATTTGCCCGGGCTAAGTGGTTTGTTTGCTTTTTGCAGTACGCTTCTTAGATTTCTTCCCGTCAAACGTCGCTCGTGCGCTGGCGATCATCTTGTCCATATCCTCGCCTGCTTTGGAGAACACTCCATCCACACCGGCGGCGCGCGCGGCGCGGTCTACTTCAGGGCCGCCATGCGCGGTCAGAATGAAAATGGGTGTGGACGGCGAGTTCGATTTCAGGGTCTCAGCCGCTTCCAGCCCGTTCATAATAGGCATGGATAAATCCAACACGATCAGGTCGGGCGCCAATTCGTCAGCCTGGTGAATGGCGTCCATCCCGTTTACGGCTTCACCCACCACGCTGAAACCCGGCTCGGCTTCAAACAAGGCGCGAACGGCGATGCGCACACTATCGGAATCATCGACAATCAGGACGGTAGGCATGGAGTTTGGGTTTGGGTGAGGATTCGAGTTTTCGGCCCGCCGAAAGGATGGCAAAACGTCATCATATACCTGTTAGATGACACCTAGTTCCTCTCTGTTGGACGGAGTGTAGGTCAATTATTTGTCAAATAGACATAAGGTATTCCCTGCAGAGAGCGGTTCAGTTCCCCTAGTCCGGTGCAGCGACATCCAGACCGAACTCCTTGTGGGTGGCGATCAGGGCCTTCTTGACCGCCTGATCTTCAATCACGAAGGAGATGTTGCTCTCCGAGGAACCCTGCGCGATGGCGATAAGGTTGATGTTTTCCCGCCCCATGGCGGCGAACGTGCGTCCCGCCACGCCCGGCGTTCCGCGCATGTTTTCTCCCACAACCGCCACAATGGCGATGTTATTGACTACCGTGACGTGCTCGACTTTGTGATGCGCAAGGTCCTGTGCGAACTCCTTACGCAGGGCCTCCACGGTGCGGTCTGCATCGCCAGCTGAGACGATAAAGCAAATGTCGTTCTGTGAGGACGACTGGGAAATCAAGAGCACGTTGGCACGCAAGTCCGCGGTGGTTGAAAAGGTGCGGCCCACCACATCTGGCAATCCCACAATGCCCGGTCCGCCCACGGCGATTAAGGTGACATCGCGAATAGCCGTCAAGGCTTTCACGCCACCGCCAATGCTGCGGCCTTCGGGTGTAATTTTCGTTCCAGGCTTGTCGGGAGCGAAACTATTACGAATCCAGACTGTGATTCCCGCTTCCATTACGGGATTGAGGGTTTTTGGATGGAGTACTTTCGCGCCAAAATAGGCCAGCTCCGCAGCTTCGCGATAAGAGATGACTGGAATCGTGCGGGCCTCGGGTACTAGCCTCGGATCCGCCGTCAGCACGCCATCCACGTCGGTCCAGATCACCACCTCGCCGGCGTCCAGGGCCGCGCCCAGAATGGTGGCGGAATAATCTGATCCGCCGCGGCCCAGGGTGGTCAACTTTCCTTCCGAGGTTGCGCCAATAAAACCAGTCACGACCGGCACGATGCCCTGTGCGAGTAATGGACGTAACCGTGCTTGGGCTTTGTCGCGGGTCAGCTCGATGTGCGGCTCTGCCCCACCATGAAAAGTGTCCGTAACGATCAGCTCAGTAGCGTCTATAGATTCCGAGCGCAAACCGAGCGTAACTAACGCGGCAGCTACGATCGGCGCGGACAAGCGCTCGCCCAGGCTGGAGATTTCATCCAGGGTGCGGGGCGACAATTCACGCAGCAGCGCAGTGCCGTCGCACAAGCGCCTGGCTTCAGCGAACACGCCGTCGAGTTTCCGCATCACGCTTTGGCGTTCTTTGGGTTCCGCAATCAAAGCTTCCACTGCGGCCGCGTGTTGACTTCGCAAAACGTTGGTAAGATGCACTCCTTCGGTCGCATCACCGGTGGCGGCTTTTCGGGCGGTTTCAATGAGGCGATTGGTGACGCCGCTCATGGCCGATACCACCACGACGCAGGGATTTTTTCTGGCGGCTTTGGCCACGATTTGTGCGGTGCGAGCAATACACGTCGCGTCACCGACGGACGTGCCGCCAAATTTCATTACCTGTAGCGCTGAATTCATTCCTGCTAGTCCACCTTTTCGACTCGGTTTAAGTTGTGGATGCCATCCCGACTATCGCGTCTGAATTCTCAGCACGCTGGCACTTCATTCGAGTATACGAGAATCGGATTCAGCTCCAAGGTTTAAGCAGTCGGGCGGTTGAGGCACCCGCAATCGGATGCTATCCTGCCTGTTATGGCGGACCCTGCTGTTTCGCCCCCGGAAATTGCGCAAATACAGCCTCTGGACCACTCCCGGCGCCAGTTGGAGGCGCTGCTGGAAGTGAGTGAGGCCATCGCGCAGCAGCGTGATTTGTCGGCGCTTTTTCACGAGCTGTCCGAGCGGCTTCACTGGGTGGTGGAGTTCGACTTCCTGACGCTGGTGCTGCACGACCCTATCCGCAATGTGATGCGGCTGCACATATTGGAGTCACGAATTTTCACCGACAAAGTAGCGGGGAAAGAAATGCCCATCGAAGGGCATCCTGCCGGATGGGTGTGGCAGTCGCAGCAGCCATTCGTAGTAAACGAAGAAGACACGCGCTACCCGCTGTTCCTGCAGCAACTGCGGGAGGCGGGGGTACATTCCATTGCTATGGTTCCGTTGACCACCGCGCAGCGGAGGGTGGGAGCTCTGGGATTCGGCACGCTGCTGCCGCAGAAAATAACCGATTCGGAATTGGCGTTCATGCAACGCGTGGCCAGCCAGGTCGCGGTGGCCGTCGACAACGCCTTGAATCTGGAGACTTCGCAAGCCTATCAAGCGCAGTTGGCCGAGGAGCGCGATAGGCTGCGGGTGCTGCTGGAAGTAAACAATGTGCTGGTCAGCACCCGCGAGTTGCCGGAAGTTTTTCGCGGCATTGTTTCAACGCTGGAGCGTGTGATCCATCATGATTACACCAGTCTTGCGCTGCTGGATCCGTTCACAGGCTTGCTGAAGATTTATGCTCTCGACTTTCCGGGGCGCCAGGAACTGATCAAGCCGGAAGTCACCATCCTGCGCGATATGTCTCCGTCAGGCGATGCCATTGCCACCGGCAAGTCGGTTTGTGTGCGCGGCGCTGAGCTGGATCGTTATCCCAGCGAGGTGATGAAAATTCTTCGCAAAGACGGGATACAAACAATCTGCTGCATTCCGTTGGTCACCCAGGGCCGGACATTCGGGACGCTGAACGTGGCCAGCCGCCGTCTGGAAGCTTTTCCTGATCGTGAAATTTCGCTGCTGCAACAAGTGGGCGCGCAAATTGCCATCGCGGTGGAAAATGCGCTGGCGTTCAAAGAAATTGACGCTTTAAAAGATAAGCTGGCCGAAGAAAAACTGTATCTGGAAGAAGAAATTCGCAGCGAATTTAATTTTGAGGAAATTATTGGCGATGCGCCATCGCTGAAGCGGGCGCTATCACAGGTTGAAGTGGTGGCTCCGACCGATACCGCCGCACTGATTCTGGGTGAGACGGGCACCGGCAAGGAGCTGATCGCGCGCGCGATTCACAACCTCAGCCCACGCCGCGAGCGCACCTTCGTTAAGATAAATTGTGCGGCCATTCCCAGCGGGCTGCTGGAGTCCGAACTCTTTGGGCACGAGCGCGGCGCTTTTACCGGGGCCTTGAATCAGAAAATCGGGCGTTTTGAGCTGGCTGATCATGGCACGTTGTTTCTTGATGAAGTGGGCGACCTGCCCATGGAGCTTCAGCCGAAACTGTTGCGCGTTTTGCAGGAACATGAATTCGAGCGGCTGGGAAGCAACCGCACCATAAAAGTGGATGTGCGGGTGGTCGCTGCGACGAATCAGGATTTGGCCAAACAAGTTGCCGATCGCACTTTTCGCAGCGATCTTTATTACCGCTTGAATGTTTTCCCCATCCAGATACCGGCGTTGCGAGAACGGCGCGAAGATGTGCCACTGCTGGTACGCTATTTCGTTCAGAAATTCAGCCGCCGATTAAATAAGGTGGTCGAGTATGTGCCGGCGGAAGCGATGATCGCGTTGGCAAATTATTCCTGGCCGGGAAATGTACGCGAACTTGAAAATTTTATTGAGCGCGCCGTGTTGCTGTCGCCGGGTAAAGAATTGCGTATCCCGATTTCTGAGCTATTGAACGAGCCGGAGTCGCCTTCAACGATGATTTCTTCGCCTCGCACCACTACCACCCATGACGGTAACAGCAGTAAGGAGGCAGCGGCTCCCGCTTCCATATCCACACTTGAACAAGCAGAACGCGAGCATATCTTACGGGCCCTGCAGCAAACTCAATGGCGCATCGGCGGACCGAAAGGAGCTGCCGCACTACTGGACATGAAACGCACCACGCTGCAGGCGCGCATGAGAAAATTAAATATTCGCCGTCCGGTATAAAAGTTTCCGGCCAGTACACTCTTCTGGGTACACGACAATAGCGGAAGCGCAGGCTACAATTGTGCGGCACACAGAGAGCTAACGGCACTACGCTGCTAACGTTCGGGAGACCTTGAAATTATGAAGCGCGCGTTAATCACCGGCATTACCGGTCAGGACGGCTCCTACCTCGCCGAGCTGTTGCTTTCAAAAGACTATGAAGTGCACGGCATCATCCGGCGCTCCAGCACCTTTAACACCCAGCGTATCGACCACATTTATCAGGATCCCAACGATCCGAACGCGCGGTTATTTTTGCATCACGGGGATTTGTCCAGCACGGAGTGGATTCTAAGCCTGATTTATAGTTTGGCTCCGGATGAGCTTTATCATCTTGCGGCGCAGAGTCACGTGCGGGTGAGTTTTGATGTTCCCGAATATACCGGCGATGTCACCGGGCTGGGCACCATGCGATTGCTCGAAGCGGTGCGCCGCAGCGGATGCAAGACCCGTTTCTACCAGGCCTCCAGCTCGGAAATGTTTGGCTCGGCGCCCGCCCCGCAAAACGAGAACACCGTGTTTCAGCCACGCAGTCCCTACGCGGCGGCGAAAGTTTACGCCTATTGGATGACCAAAATTTATCGCGAAGGTTACGGCTTGCACGCCGCCAATGGCATCCTCTTCAATCATGAGAGCCCCCGGCGAGGCGAAACTTTCGTTACGCGAAAAATTACGCGCGGGGTCGCCAATATTCTGGCCGGCAAGGAAAATACTCTGTATCTCGGCAATCTGGAATCGCGGCGCGACTGGGGTTACGCGCCAGAATATGTGGAAGCGATGTGGCAGGTGGTGCAGCAGGATACGGCAGATGATTTTGTTATCGGCACGGGTGAAGCGCACTCGGTGAAAGAGTTTGTGGAAGAGGCTTTCTCCTACGCGGGACTGGAATGGCAAAAGCACGTGAAGATTTCCGAACGCTATTTTCGCCCCTTGGAAGTCGATACTCTGATTGCCGACACTACAAAATGCCGCGCTGCGCTGGGTTGGGAAGCGCGCATTAAATTCCATGACCTGGTGGCCATCATGGTGGATGCCGACGTCGAGGCTCTCGGGTTGAAGTCGCCTGGTCGCGGCAAAGTAATTCTGGAAGAAAAGATCGGGTCGTGGAATCGCTGGCACAATTCCGTGACTCGGGTGGCTCAAGCGGTGCAGGGGCAAGCGTCGCATTAGAAATTCCGTTCCCATCATTTACAAATCACTGGCAATTGAGGGCACATGGGCTTTTGGGAAACTCGTCGCGTTGTGGTTACCGGGGGGCACGGCTTTCTTGGCTCCTTCGTGGTGGATAAGCTGCGCGCCGCCGGAGCCAAGGAAGTCGTGGTTCCACGCAGCGACAAGCACGATCTACGGATTCAAACCGAAGCCCTTCAGCTGTATACCGATACTCGTCCCGACATTGTGATTCATCTCGCGGCCGTCGTAGGGGGGATTGGCGCCAACCGCAAATATCCCGGCCGCTTTTTTCACGACAACGCGATCATGGGGCTGAATGTCATCGAGGCCGCGCGCATTACCGGCATCGAGAAGTTTGTGTGCGCCGGAACCATCTGCTCTTATCCCAAATTTACTCCCGTGCCTTTTCGCGAAAAGGACTTTTGGAATGGATATCCGGAAGAAACCAACGCGCCGTACGGCCTGGCCAAGAAAATGTTGCTGGTGCAGTTGCAAGCGTACCGCGAAGAATATGGCTTTAACGGCATTTATTTGACGCCGGTAAATTTATACGGCCCGCGCGACAATTTCGATCTGGAAAGCTCGCACGTTATTCCGGCTTTGATTCGCAAATGCATCGAAGCAAAACAAGCCGATGCTCCGGAAATTGTGGCTTGGGGGACGGGTAACGCGACGCGAGAGTTTTTGTATGTGGAGGATGCCGCGGAAGCCATCGTGCTTGCCGCTGAAAAATATTCGAAGCCCGATCTGGTTAACTTGGGATCGGGCCAAGAAATCAGCGTGCGCGATTTGCTGGAGATGATCCGCACCATGGTTGGGGCGCGGGCCGCGGTTCGATGGGATCACAGCAAGCCGGATGGGCAGCCACGGCGTTCGCTGGATACTTCGCGAGCTGCGCAGGAATTTGGGTGGTGGGCAAAAACTTCGTTGCATGCCGGCCTAAAAGAAACCATTGAGTGGTTTACCGCCAGTCGCACGGCGACGGCCGTCTGAGTCAAGACTAATTTTTCCCTACATGTGCGATGGACAAATCCAGCCGAGGTGCAGGTATATTAAGATTATAGTTAACTAAGTGATAATAGTACGTTAACTTACCTCATCTGTTAACGCGCCCGCCAGATCAGACCCATTCTTAATGAGGCCAAAACGATGTCCAGCCCCGGTGTCTCTCCTGATCCACGGCCACTCGGTCGCACCCCTGAAGCAAATCCCTATTAAATTTTCGCCCTTCGATCAACAGCACTATTAGAGGTTGCTTCGCGCGCGCGAAGAGGCCATTCGCCATGTACTGCATGGCCTTATTCCCGCCCTCGGGTTGAAGACGGCACTTGACGCCGGAGCAGGGGTTGGCTTCTTTTCGCAGACCGTTGCGGATTGCGGGCTAAATGTTCGGGGCTTTGACGGCTGCACGGAAAATGTCGTTGAAGCACGTAAACGATTTCCGAATATCCCTTTTGAGCAAGCCAATCTTGAGGAGCATTCCGTGCTGAGGCTGGGCGAATTTGACCTGGTTTTATGTTTTGGATTGCTCTATCACCTCGAAAATCCTCTACTGGCGGTACGGCATCTTCGTTCGCTGACCGAAAAGTGCTTGTTACTGGAAAGCATGTGCGTGCCGGACAACAAGCCTTCCATGCTGTTGAAGGAAGAGCCTTCAGAGTTCGACCAGTCCGCCCGTGAACGGGGCATCCAGATTCTCAAGTCCATGGTTCGCGTCCGGCAAGGTTAAGGCCAAACTCCGGACCCCGCCTCTTCGGTCATCGAGAACAGACGGACGATAATGCAAGCCGCCAATTACCAAGCACGGAAAATCGACGTGGCAGCCCAGCGGAGTTCACGTGGCTCCAAATTTACAGGCTGCATCCACGCAATGGCCGCGTATCACGCTTGGTGACACCGGTGTACCACGGAGCCCGCTTTATAGAAGAAACCATCCGCTCCATCGTCTATCAGGGGTATCCGAATCTTGAATATATGGTTGTGGACGGGGGGTCAACGGATGGAACGGTGGAAATCATTCGCAAATATGAAAAGCATATTTCCTGGTGGGTCAGCCGCCGAGACAAAGGCGTGTACGACGCGCTCAGTACCGGCTTCTCTCACTCCACCGGGGATATTATGGGGTGGCTGAACGCTAGCGATCTCTTGCACACGAACGGCTTATTTGTAGTCGGCAGCGTTTTCGCATCCTTGCGCGCGGTCGAATGGCTCACCGGGAGGCCCACGCGCTTCAACCCGCACGGCATGACCGTAGATATTCGCACTCTGCCCAGCTGGTCCCGCTATCGCTTCCTGGCCGGCGCCAACAAACACATTCAGCAGGAATCGACGTTCTGGCGCAGGAGTCTATGGGAAAAAGCCGGCGGTGAACTGAATGCCGCTTACCGCGATGCGATTTCGACCTTTGGGTGCGATTTTTCCGTCACGCCCGCCTTTACTCCGTGGACGCCCTCATTGGAGGGTACCGCTTTCATCCCGACGCGATCAGCTCCTCGAACATGCAGCGCTATAATGAAAGGTGCGACAAAATTATTGAGAGGGAGTTAAAATTCATCAGGTGGGCTGGCGCGGTCAAAGTTTTTCGCCGTGTTTCCAGCTCGGTCAAAAATATTCCTAAGCTGCGGGGGATTTGGCAGCGCGTAGCTTTGAAAAGCCTATACCGCTTGGCTTGGCCTGACTGGCCGCCTGTGGTCGTAGATCAGGAGAACAAGTGGGTCATTCGCGAAGGTATTCGCCGCCTGAAAGGTCCTGCGTAACAAATCTCGCACTCGTTTACGGCTTAGAAGAAAAATGCAGCCCATGGCCGCATGGCGGTGATTGGCAGACCGCACTTCGCGGGCAATGAGCGGCCCTCTGCTAACCCTTCTTGCTATGCCGAAGCCATTCGGCGGGCATACAGGGATAATTCAACGCAACGCCATCACTAGTTGGACCAAACTTAATCCGCGTCCGGAAATTTTTCTCTTCGGTGAAGAGAAAGGTACCGCGGAGATCGCCGCTGAATTGCAAATCGGCCATCTCCGGGACATTCACAGAAACGAATTTGGCACTCCCTTGCTTAACGACCTCCTGCAACGTGCTAAGGCCGTAAGCAATTCGCCCGTGCTCGGCTATGTAAACTGCGACATTATTCTGCTACAAGAATTTCAGGACGCCATCGCCGCTATTCACGAGCGGATTCCAAAGTTTCTTGCTGTCACCCATCGTTGGGAGATCGATCTCCGAAAAGATCTCGATTTCAAAACTGAGCAGCGTCTGCGGCTCGAACTTCTGCCTCTCGGTGTTCCGGGCCATCACACCGCGATCGACGCTTTTGTATTTACTCGAGACATATATTCTGATGTGCCAGCGCTCACTCTCGGTCGCGCGTGGTTTGATCAATGGCTGATTAAAGACGCGTTGTTTCACGGCACTCCGGTGGTTGACATCACTAAGGTGGCTCGCGCGATCCATCAAAATCATGATTACGGTCACATCGCCGGAGGACAGCGCGGCGCTTACGGCGGCGAGGAAGCGCGGCGCAATCTGGATATCTACGGTGGGGTGCCGCATGCGTTCACATTATTGAATGCCACTCATGAGCTTCGCGAGGACCGCTCAATCCGGCCCATTCATTACCGACCACAGAAATATCGCGTTCAACAGTGGTTATGGCGAACATTTGTGCTGCGCACTGCACCATTGCGAAAACGCCTGGGGATGCAGCGTTCCAAGAAAACAATCCAATCACCCGAACCATAGACATGGTTTAGCGTGCGTCAAGAGATTCGCTTTGGTGCGTCTTGCGTCTTGATGGTGCATTGCTAAATGGCGTGCTGGTGTGATGTCGTTTCGCCTGGATGAAGTGTCGTACACTTGTTTGAGTTGAACCAACCGGCGCGCCCGTTGGCTGCGCCGAAATTGACCTTGGTAAGGGAAATTTCTTGGCAAATCCGCCCATCAGCGCTCCTTCCTCAAAGGTTGCGCCGATTCTCTCGGTCAGCGTTTTGATCGATACTTACAATCATGAACGCTTCATTGAAAAGGCCATCCACAGTGTGCTGGAGCAGGATTTTCCTGCCGCGGAGCGAGAAATTATCGTCGTCGACGACGGATCAACCGACCGAACTCCAGAGATCGTGCAGCGGTTTGAACCGAACCTCAGGTATATCCGCAAAGAAAATGGTGGCCAGGCGTCGGCATTCAACATTGGCATCCCCGAATGCCGGGGCGAGATCATCGCTTTTTTGGATGGCGACGATTATTGGCTGCCAGGGAAACTTTCGCGCGTCGCAGAGGTGCTCGAGAAGAATTCAACCGTTGGTTTTGTTGGTCACGCCATCAAGGAATCTTTGCCGGACGGACGTGAGCGGATTTCCGCGCCCGCACAGGATGAGAAATTTCAGATCCAATCAGTCGAGTCCGGCCGGCTTTTTCGATTAAGAAAAAGCTTTCTGGGCACGAGCCGAATGACGATGCGCGCCGAAATAGCGCGAAGAATCTTGCCGGTTCCTGAGAGTCTGGTATTCGAGGCCGACGAGTATCTTTTTACACTGGCTGCGGCGATGAGCGAGATAGTGATCCTTCGGAAAGCGCTCACCTGTTACGTAATTCATGGAAGCAATCTTTATGTCAGCGCCGGAAGTGGCAAAGCCGGTTTACGCCGCAAGCAGCAGGTGATGGCCGCGCTGGCTTCGTGCTTGCGGGTAGGGTTGCGGGCACAAGGCCTGGCCGCGGACATTGTTGATTGCGTCGTTGAGATTGTTCAGGCGGAAGCTGACCAATTTCGGCTAATGCTTGATGGCGGCGCACCGTGGCAAACGGTCCGCGCGGAAAATAAGTTATTTAAAATGCTTCATGGTGACGCCTCGAGATCGCAAACTGTCTTTCGCGCGTTAAGCATGATTCCGGCGTTGCTGTTGCCGCCACGTTGGTTTTACGCGGGCCGGCAATGGGTGAGTAAACAATCTTGGTATCGAAAAATGCGCCAAGAAGCTTTGCCGGTGGCTCGCATTGCGGCGGTAACAACTTCCGAGGAGTCCAAGATTTGAGTTTGCACGCCGATTACGATAACTGGGATCACCAGCATATCTTTGATTGCAAGCCGGAACGTGCAGACTGGGCCAGCCCGCGGGATCGTTTCTAAATGCGCGTGCTAATGATCGCCGGTGTGGCGGGGAAGGCGGAAGCTGGCGGCGCGGGGGTGGTGCATAACGTCGCTGCAGAATTGCGCAATCTGGGTCACACCGTGAAGCCCATGTTTTTTGAAGACCTTATACCGACGCAGCGGTGGCCGGCCCGCTTTCGAACCTTCGAATTCGCTGCCAGGGTCGCGAGTTATGTAAACGAAGTCAAAAACGAATACGATGTTGTCAATATTTATGCTCCGTATGGATTTTGGTACGGATTCCGTCGTCGCCGGAAGGGTTCAGCCGCGGGGCCGCCTTATGTAATGAGCATGCACGGGCTCGAGGAACGTAGAAACTACGCGATGGCCCGGGAAGCAAAAAAATGCCGCGCCCACTATTTCCGCTTGAAGAACAGAATCTGGCAGAATTTTTATCACATGCGCACGTATCGCTGGTCCATTGAGACCGCCGATCAATCCGTCGTTACCAATCGCGAAGCACTTTTGTTTTTGCACATGCAATATGGTTTGGCTCCCGACCGCGTGTGGTTTATTCCGAATGGGGTGGGGCCGGAATTTTTTCATCGGCGCACCTGGTCGGACACGCGTGAGCCCCAACTTTTGTTCGTGGGGACATGGATTGACCACAAAGGAATTTACGCGTTAGCTGAGGCTTTCGAACAGCTGCTGGTGCTCGCGCCACGAGTGCAACTGACCATTGCTGGCTGCGCTGAAAACGAACAGACGGTTCGTCGTTATTTTTCTGCTGCGGCACAAATCTCAATCAGCGTTCACCCTTTTATTTCGCGCGCGGAAATGCCTGAACTGTACGCCCGGCATGATATTTTTGTTTTGCCGTCGCTCGTGGAAGGCATGCCGTTAGTTTTGTTGGAAGCCATGGCTTCAGGGCTCGCGGTAGTCACTACGGAATCGAGTGGCATGACCGACCTGGTGGAAGATGGTCATGACGGATTGTTGACTATCCCCGGTGACGCCGATTCACTGGCCGTTGCGCTCAGCGCTCTATACGGAAATTCGCAACTCCGCCGCACTCTTGGATGCGCGGCTCAGGAAAAAATGAAACGGTTCACTTGGAAACTCAGCGCCTTGCGCCACGAGGCCGTTTTTCGCCGGGCGATGGGTGTTAAACCGATTCCAACGGTTCCCGAGCCTCATGAAACAAATATCGACGGCACGTCCTATTCCGGGAAAGTTGTCTTAAATTGAGCGTGTGCGCGAAGGCTAAGGCTTTCCTCATTTGTTGACCCTGGGCATTAATTATTCTCAAATGCACGATTCCTCAGCATGCGTCGTGCGTGATGGTGAATTGCTATTTGCCGTCGCGGAAGAACGCATCAGTCGGGTCAAACACGACGCGGGCTTCCCGCGTCACGCGATTCGTGCATGCCTCGACTTTGCGGGCATGCAAGCCGGCCAATTGGACGAGGTGTGCTTCGGCTGGCCGCATCCCGAAGCGGCGTATCGCCACGACCTGAAATGTTATGCGTCCGGACAGATGCCCCTGAATTATCTGAACGTTCTTAATTCCACCTTGCATTTCATGAGCATGTGGCATCAAAAAGGCGGGGCGAAACGCTTCACCAATCAATTTGGAAATGTAAAGGCGCGTATGCGATACGTCGATCATCACCTCGCACATGCCATCAGCGCTTACGGTTATTCCGGATTTGAGGATTCCGCCGTGGTGGTCATGGATGGCCGGGGCGCTTGGGAAGCTACTTCGATCTGGCACGGGCATGATGGACGACTCGAACATGTGTCCACTATTCCATTTCCGGATTCGATTGGATATTTTTTTAGCGAGTTCACCGAATTTCTGGGCTTCCAACGCAACAGTGACGAATGGAAAGTAATGGGCCTGGCCCCTTACGGCCAGCCGGGCATTGACTTAAGCAGTTTTATCGATCTGCAAGCCAATCCATATCGCGTGCATGTCAGGAAATTAGTTGCGCCTGGCGGCGAGCCGTTCGCGGAGATGACAAAATCGTTTGGTCCCGTGCGTGTGGCAGAAAGCGAAATCACCGATCAGCACAAAAATATCGCGTATGCGGTGCAGGAAGCTTGCGAAATCGCCATGATGAACGTGGTGAAAACGGCCATGCAGAAAACAGGCAGCCGCAATCTCTGCATGGCTGGCGGTGTAGCTCTAAATTCCAAGGCTAACGGAAAAATCGCCGCTTCCGGGCTGGTCGATAAAATTTTCGTCCAACCTGCTGCGTCCGACGATGGAGTTGCGCTTGGAGCTGCGCTCGCTCCCTATCTCGATAACGGCGGAAAGCTTCCTAACCGTGCCATGCGTCACGGCTATTGGGGCCCGAGTTTTGATGATGCCGCCATCGAATCGATTTTAAAGACATACAAATTGCGTTATAGAAGGCTTGAGGACGTGGCGCAGTCGGTGGCCGAACTTCTGGCAGAGGGCAAAATCATCGGATGGTTTCAAGGGCGCATGGAATTTGGGCCGCGTGCACTCGGTAGCCGCTCCATTCTTGCCGATCCGCGCGACCCGGAAATGAACGCGAAAGTAAATAATGCCGTTAAATTTCGCGAGTGGTGGCGCCCCTTTGCCCCTTCATTCAAAAAGGAGGCGGCCTCGGAATATCTCGAAAGCGCCACCGATTCTCCGTTCATGATTCTCACCGCGCAGGTGCGGCCGGAAAAACGCGCCATTATCCCGGCCGTGACGCATGTGGACGGCAGTGCGCGGCCGCAAACGGTCGAGAAGGAAACCAATCCGCTGTACTGGCGGCTCATCGATGAATTTGGCAAACGCACCGGAGTGCCGGTCATTATGAACACCTCATTCAATCTGCGGGGCGAAGCGATTGTGCATACGCCTACTGATGCTGTGCGCACATTTTTTAGTTCAGGAATGGATGCGCTGTGCATCGGCAGCTTTCTGGTGGAGAAGTAGCTTGAGCTTTTCGGAGGGCGGTCTTGGCAAAGCTTTTTTGCGCTTCGCAGCGCCGTTTTCAAAGTTACGGGCCGTCCCGGTAATCGGACCCGGGTTGCGCTGGGCCAGCGCGAAGCTTCTCCCGCGTGACGCCTTGACATGGGTTCAGGTGCAACACGGGCCAGCCCAAGGACTCTGGCTGCATCTAAATCCCCGCACAGGCCGCGATTATTTCCGTGGCGACGTCGAGCCAGAAGTGCAGGCCGTGTTGCGCAAATATTTGCGCCCGGGAATGACGGTGTATGACATAGGCGCGAACATTGGTTTCTTTTCCCTGCTTGCGGCACGTTTGGTGGGCGCCGCCGGACGCGTGACGGCATTTGAAGCCGACCCTGAAATTGCGGCACGACTCCGCGAAAACGTCGAACGGAGTAAGGATGCGCCGATTTCCGTGGAAGAGAAAGCGGTGTGGTCTTCTTCAAACCCGGTGTTCTTCGCTCGCGCGGACTCTGAAGTGTCGCCGGATCGCGGTTTGGGACACGTCATCGATAATGACGCGGAAAAATTGGCGTCTGGCACGATCCGGGTCGAAGCCGTATCGGTCGACGAATGCGTGCATAAATCCGCGGCGCCGGATTTCATCAAATGTGATGTAGAAGGCGCAGAAGTAGAAGTGTTTCGCGGCGCGGCAAAACTCTTAAACGAAAGACGGCCAATTATTCTTTGCGAGATGCACGGCGACAAAAACCGGCAAACGCTGCTGAAGATGTTTGAGAATCTTGGTTATCGCTGTGAACCGTGCGGCAAAAATCACGTTCTCGCGCAATATACAGAGTAAATTTCTTCGGCGTGTACGAGCCTTGATTCACCACTGCTTGGCTAGCACAGCTACAATTTTCGCCAGCGCGTCGTAATCGCGCGTGTCGATCACTTCCGCGGGTGAATGCGAATAGCGCAGCGGCCAGCTCAGCGGCACATCCACTGCGCCGTAACGAACAAATACCGCGCCATCATTCCCGCCGCCCGTCACACCGTATTGCACAGGTATTTTATTATCGTTGGCTAGTTTCACGACGCGGTCCACGTATTCACGCGGGGCAATATTGGAATTGTCCACCGCGCGAATGACAAATCCTTTGCCGATCTCGGCATCCGCAAAACGTTTCGACTCAATCGGCGAATCGGAACTTACAAAAGTGTCGATCGCGAAGACAAAATCGGCAGCGTTGCCTTCTTTCGCCATTCTTTCCGCTGCGGCTGCTGCGCCCTTCAATCCCACTTCTTCTTCGGTGGACCAGATGAATGTGACTTGCCGGTCGCCTAAATCCGGGCCCAGCGCCGTTACTGCTTCAATCAATGCCGCGCAACCTACGCGATCATCAAAACTTCGTGCATTTGCTCGCGTTCCAATGAGCGGACGATATTTCTTGGGAACCGTGGCCCAATCACCCACTTTAATGCCCAACTTCTGCGTTTCTTCCGCCGAATGTGTGCCAACGTACATATGCGCCGGTTCGTCCATGGCTTTTGGTCCGTGCGGCCATTCGAATCCGGGCTGGTCCCATTTCGCAGGCAGCTCCAGCACGCCGCCCACGGTGCTGCCGTCCCCTGTGTGCAGCAACATCACGTGGCCGAGGAAATATTCTGTGTATCCGCCACCGAGCACATCCATGAGTAGGCGCCCATCAGGTTCGATAGAACGCACCTGGTAGCCGATTTCGTCCAAATGCGCGACGAACACTATTTTTTTTGTGTTCGAATTGGCTTTCGCGCTTCCCATTTTCAAAACTAGATTTCCAGCCGCGTCGGTTTCGGGCTTGGCCCAATGAGGCAGTAATTTCTTAACCTCTTCGCGAACGGCCTCTTCGTGCCCGCTTGCTCCGTAGGTCTCAGTGAGCTCCCGGAGGTCACTGATGGTATTGCCTTGAGAACCAGCCACGCCACCTTCAAAAGGTGGCACATCTTTTCCGGCGATGTAGCGGTAAAGAATCGATTGAAGCGCGCCGATATCGGCGATGCTAATGGTTTCTGCCGGCGTCACGGGATAAAGACTGGACACGCCGAGATGCGCAAAGCGGGCGGGCAACGGCGTCGCTTTCGCGTAGCCTGCCAGCGCCGGAAGCGCAGCCGATACCGGCTGGATTCTCACGTTGTGGCTATCTGCTATTTTTTTTAGTTCGGCTGGCAAGCCAGAGAGTGCACCAGAGGCGTCCGAAACTCCGATCAAAACACCGCTGACCGGTGTCAATGCTTCGTGAGTCGCAGCGGAAGCGCTTTTTGACTCGTCGTTGCGCGGCGGCATGAGGCGGCCCACGTAAATCAGTTCATCGGGATGCAGTTCATTTAGCAAGCGGTCGAGGCCGCGGCCTCCAGTCCACTGTTGGGTTGCGAACGCGATTGTCAGTGTTCCTGAAATATTTTCTTTGTGGGCTGCAAGCAGGCGCAACAACTCAAGTAACACGGAGCTGCCGAAGCGATCACCGGTTGCCGGACCGGCGATTTCATCGGTGCCAATAACCTGCGGATATTGAATTAGAGAAATCGGATCCAGTACATCGACTCCGGCGGCGCGGACTTGCTCGGCGCTCGAAGCGCCGATGTCAACATACACCTCATCCAGGTGCGCCATCGTCGGGGCGTTCTGACGAGCTGGTTGAAGGTGAACGGAGAGACCAGAGAATACTCCGGCAACTATTTTCCCGTCGCGTGTCATGACCCCAACGGGTTGGGCGGCGTGCGATAAATCGAAAACCGCATTCGGCGCGCGTTGAGGAAGGCGCTGCACGCGAAGGTAGCCATCTGAGGTGATTTCGCTGACTACGTAGCCGGGTTGATCGATAGGTGCAACAATCAAACGGTGAGGAGCGCCGCTTCCAAGCGTGACGTAAACATTTCCAAGATTGTCGGTCTGTGGTGAAAAGCCTTTGATCGAGCTCCGTATTTCACCAGTCAACTGTTGTTCATAACCACTGACCGCCGGCGTTTCTTCCCGGCCACTGTAGTACTGGGACATCGCCGGCTCGGCCGCACCGAAACAATATCCAATTAACACGAACACGAGCCACGATTGCAATTTCATCGCTACTCCTTCAACAATTTTAGGCGTTTCCACCCGAAACGAACGCCTCGACGACCTAGCGACAGAGTTCTTCAATCAGAACTTCTTTCTTTTTCTCCGCAAGCTCCGACAGCGGCTGTAGCGAAGCAAAATATCCGCCTAACGCGGCCGCCGCCAAAAACGCAAAGCCTTCGGCGGGCAACCACGGATTGCCCGACATTCTTGCCGTCGACAGCACCAGCGCTGAAATTCCGGCAAGGACTATCTGCGCGCCGAACATGATCCACACGGATACACCGGAATTTCGTTGGCCGCGCATCGAGCCGAATTCCAGTTTGCGAGGAAAGCTCAACGAAGCCCAATTGGCTATTGGTAATTGGCCGGTTACGGTGAAAATGAGCGCGAAGATGGTGACAAACAGCGTGGGAATTGAGGGAGGCCCGAGGGCCCAACCGAGGACCACTCCGCAGAGAGCAACTTCGAATCCAATCACGCCGGCCGACAACAGATTTTTTCCCGCGAAAATATCTGCAAATCTTAAAGGGGCCGTGAAGTAGGTTTGAATTCCTCTACCCTCGTACGCAAATGCATTGTAAGCAGGACCTATCGCGATCAGCACGGTGTAAGCCATCATGCCGGGAAAGAACAGGTCCGCGTTCAATGCCATGCCCGCAATAACGCGATGCTTACCGCTCAATTGCGAACCGAACAAAAGAATTTGCGCTGGAGGCAGCACCAGTAGAAAAAATGCAAATCCGTTTCGAATCAGGTAAGAGAATTCCTTGCGCAACATCGCTCCTACCATCGGCGGCAACAAGCCGGGAGCAAATTGTTCCGTGCTGGTGACGTGCGGACCTGAAAGCGGGCGGGAGGCACGTAGCGGAGCGGCGCGCGCGGGCGCAGGGGATTCGCTTAATTCTTCGCCGCGATATTGCGCAACGTACCTTTGCCACAGCAACGCCGAGAATAAGAAAACAAATCCCGTCAACCCGGACAACCCGATGGCCATATCCACGAAATCATGCCGTACCGCGCCGGTGATGACCTGAGCCGACAACGAAGGTGGAAATGGAGCCAGGTACTTGGCCAATCCGGAGAAAACGCCTGGATTCGGATTTCTCTGCACGTATTGACGCTGAAGCGGAGCGATGAATTGCATCGAAAACATCAACAGGATGAAGATGCCCAAAAATAGTTCGCGAGAGCGCCTCGTCGCCAGCAGTCTTTCCAGCCACGAGCCGATCAATCGTTCCAGCGTGACGTTCAATAAAATGATCAACGCGATTACGACCAGCATGATCGGCAAGAGACTCGGGCTCGCTGCAGTGGTGCCGGCGGTCATCACCAAGAGCCAACAAATCGATGCGAGCGCCGGGAAGTCGGCCAACCCATACGCGAGACCGATCAGATAGAAAGCTCTGGGGCTCAAAGGAAAGCGCAACAGCGTTCGAAACTCAAATCTCGAGCCAAAGCCCGCTGCGAAAATGGGGATTAACTGCCAGAAAACAAAGATGCTCCAGAACGGTATTGCCAACCATGGCAGCCGCCCACCACCCACCAATGAGCGTCCGGCAAAATAAAAAGCGAAGGATGGCCCAATTATAAGGAGCGAAGCAAAAAGTGCAACGAAAGCCATTCCGATCAAATCAAGAACATTATTTTTTTTGCGCAGGCTATTGATGAGCATGCGCCAGCGAAGTCCGGCTACCAGCCGGATTTGATCATCGAGACTGATGGGGCCGGCTAGGTCAGCCATGAAAGCTCATCGACTTGAGGTTCCACTCCGCGCTGTCCGCCATGTTGGCCAACTATGGATAGAAAAATTTGTTCCAGTGTGACTTTGCCGCCCGCATCGCCTGGCACGCCAGCGCGTAATTCCTCGATTGATCCCTGCGCCACCAAGCGGCCCTTGTTAATGATGGCCACGTGACTGCACAAACGTTCCACAATTTCCATAACGTGAGAAGTCAAAAAAACTGTGACGCCGCGCTCCGTCATTCTTCCCAGGAGCGATTTCAAGGCGCCCGCGGCAAGGGCGTCCACTCCTTCAAACGGCTCATCCAGAAACAAAACGCGCGGCCCGTGAATCACGGCAGCGGCGAGGGCAAGTTTTTTTTGCATTCCGTGAGAATAGTCCACGATCATCGTCTTGGGCCGATCCGCGAGCTGCATAAATTCCAACAATTCTTCGGCGCGCCGTTCAGTAGTCTGCTGGTCGAGGCCATACATGCGGCCCACGAATCGCAGGTAATCCGAACCGGTCAAGCGGTCAAATAATCCCATGCCTTCGGGCACCACGCCGATCTGGCGTTTTACTTCCACGGGATGGGCGGCAAAATCAAGGCCCAACACCTCGACCCGTCCTGAGCTGGGGGCCAATAACCCTGTCAGCATTTTGATGGTGGTCGATTTTCCCGCGCCATTTGGCCCTAAAAAACCAAAAAACTGCCCAGCAGTTACTTGCAAATCCATAGCGTCGACAGCCACAAGATTCCCAAAATGCCTGGTAAGCTTTTCGGTGCGAATCGCAACATCCGTCATGAATTCTCCGCTGGCGCGCGCAGAAAACTCTAGCACGACTGTGGCGCAACCCGTTGAAGGGGTAAATTGTCGTCCAGGGGGAATTTCGAACAGTTCGGAGCTAACGGCGAAGAATGCGAAACTGACAAGCCTAGAATTTCCCGGTTACGGTGGACTTGGACGCATGGCTCGGGAGTGGGGTTTCCCTGGACGGTAACACGGGCAGCAGGGCCGCAAGTTCGACACGAAACACCGCGCCGCCGCGCTCCCCGTTGTAGCAAGAAATTTTGCCGCCGTGCTCCTGCATGATGCCGAAGCAGATGCTCAGCCCGAGCCCGGTGCCCTTTCCGACAGGCTTGGTAGTGTAAAAAGGATCGAAGACCCTGTCGGGTTCCTTAATCCCGGGTCCGCAATCGGTAAAAAGAACCACTACGTTGGCGCGATTTCGCATGCTCTTGATGGTCAGCACGCCGCCATTCGTTTCCATCGCATCGACTGCGTTGCTGATGATGTTGAAAAATACCTGTATCAATTGATTTCCATCGCCGCGTACGCTCGGAAGCACCGACTCGAGCTGCAATTCGATTTTGATATTGGGATTGTGTAAATCGAGTGTCCGTAGCTGCACGGCGTTGGCGACCACAGTGTTGATGTCCAGGAGCGCGCGTTCCACCGGTACTTGCCGCGCGAAGCTCAATAAATTTCCGACCAATGTTTTGGTCCGCCGCGCCTGGTCGCGAATCTTACCAGCGGTGCTTCTGGCTTTTTCGGAAAGGGTGGGATCGTCAGCCAGCAAATCCGAGAAGCCGAGAATGGCCGTGAGCGGATTGTTAATTTCGTGGGCTGCCCCGGCAGCCAGTTGTCCCAAGGACGCGAGCTTTTCCGATTGCACGATCTGGGTCTGCAGCTTTCGCAAATTATTGACAGACATTTCCGCCTCTGCAAGCAAGCGCACGCGATCGGCATCTGCCAAGTGGGTGCGCAAAAACACCAAAAGCGCGAGAGGAATTGCGGCAATAAAGGTGGCCATCAAGCGAAAGTCTCTAACCGCCGGGCCGTCGCCGGAATATTTCACGGTGTAGATTGCGAATAGTGGCAGCGAGATGACCGCGGCCATGGCCATTCGCGCGGCCCACACACTTTCGCCCCGCGCGGTTTCGACACTGGATTCATCGACACCCTGAAAGGGTGCATCGAGCACTTCGCGGTTTTGGTAAGCGATTACACCTGCCAATGCAAACCAAAGAAACGACGAAATCAGCGGCAAATCATAGAGACTGCCAGTGTAATATTCTCCCCGGTCGCTGGCCACATTGAGCGCCAGCGAAGACAGCATATACAGCGTTGCTCCGCCAAACAGGTTGGCGTAAATGGTTTTCCAGGGTCCCGCGGTGCGCATCCACAAAATGCCGAGACAAAGAACCAGGACCATATTTTGAATATTTGTAACTATGTTGTAAGTGTGATTGTAGGGACCCAGTGATGGTGCCGCGTACATCCACGGCAGGACGATGTAGGCGTATAAGAAGGTCCACCACACAATCAGCAATACAAAGTCCAGGTAGCCGAATCGTAAGCGAAGCTCTTCCAGTCTGCGATGCGGGCGTAGCGCCAGGGCCGCCATCATGGGAATGCCGTGCAGAAAAAAAACAATGTCGCCTGAAAACATGCCGGGCAGCGCACGGTGTAGATAGACTTCGTAATACGTCCAGGCGAACTGGCCGGTCATCCATAGTGTGCAGCCAAGAGCCAAAAGCATCCAGAAAGCATTGCGCCGCCACAGCGGAGTTCCGGCATTGGCAAGTAATCCCGCATTCGCTACAAGAGGAACAAGGCACTGCACCAAATTTCCAAAGGTGGAGAGAGATTGGTTCCCGCGCGGAAGCGCGAAGGAAACAGTCGCGTATACCGCTAACAGCATCAGCCACGCGGCGAGGAGCCACACGATTTTCCTGGAAGAGGGCATCTAGGTTAGTTCTAGTCTAAGGAATCGCGCGGTGAGCGAATACACCCATTCGCTTGCGCATGGGCCTAAGGATTAACGATTACCACTTGGTGCAGATTACTTGTTGTCGGCGATGCAGCGCCGCCCCTAATTGCAGCTTCAGCGCGGCATGGACGGATTTTGAGTTCTTTAGAAGCTGCTAGGTGGATTTTCGTTGTGCCGGTGCGGCATTATTGCGGCGTAGAAGTACTGGCGGAATCGACGGGCTTAGCACCTGAAGCCGCTTTCTTTTCGAGTTCCTTTTTTTGCGTCACCAGGGCGTCGCGCTCCTTCTTGGTGTCTTCAACAATTTGGATGCGCGCGGCTAGGCTCTTTTCGAGTTTGTCCCGGTCTTCCGGACTGGCTTGCTCAAGTTGGGTACGCAGTTTATCTACATATTCCGTCTGCGCATCAACATCACGGTTTTCCCAGGCGATCATGCGATCAGCGTCTTCCGGCGACTTGGGATTGCTCAGGCGCGGGGGGGCAACAACCTTTTCGGACTTAGGCTTCGATTTCGCCTGCTCGGCAGCAGCAGCGGCAGCAGCAGCGGCAGCGGCCGCAGCAGCGGATTCCGCAGCTTGCTTCTGTTGGATGTAATTGTCCTCAGGAGTTCGAAGTGTGGAAACCTCATCATCAGTCCAAACTTTGTGCTTTTTTGGAGCGGAGGAGGAGTCCTTCGCGGGCGCCTGTGCATCCTGGGCGAGCGAAGAAGTAGCAGTGGCGACGAACAGCACAGCCGCGCAACCCAACGTCAGAAAGATTTGATGTCTCATGCGCGGCTCCATGTTAGTCGTTATAGGGGATTTCTCGGAACGAAAGGACCTGATAGGTTGCAGGCTGCTGGGAAGCCTTGATCCAGCAGCTGTCGTAGTACACGCCGTTTCCGCCGCCGCCAGAGATGTCATAGTTGACCGGTCCGAAGGAAGCAAGCAAGTTGTGGCTGGCATCCCAGATGGTGGCGACGTAGATCGCTCCGTTGAATCCATTGTTGCCGCCGCCATTTCCGTTGTAAGTGGTGGTGCCATCGCCGACAACCAGCACGATTCCGTTCCAGCCGGTGTTGCCGCTATAGGCAAAATTCCCTGTGACTACCAGCAGGCCGTAGCCCGTGTAGTTTCCAGTCATGCTGAAGTCACCGTTAACCACGACCGTCATCGGATTCGCCGCGGACATTCCTGCCGGCATATTTGCGTTAGTGGCATTGCCATTGATGACCAGATCCGCCGCGCTGGTTATGGCTTGCACGGTGTTGTAGGTGTCCAACGGGGTATCCAAACTAGCGGCAAGTGGGACCTGGGCGACATTCGGAGTCGTGCCACCAGCGCCGGTGTAGTGGGTCGGGCGAGGAATACCGGCAACGATCGTGGCGACGTCTGAGGGATTCGTGGTTCCAATGGCATTCTTAAAAGTAGCTGGATTGGGAGTGCAACCAGGCACGGCCGGCGCGCCTCCGGAACCATCCTGACCGTCAACCTGATAGGGATTGGAATTTGCTCCCGTGAAAGAGACATTATTGGCGCCAATAGTGAGGGCTGAAGGGAAATTGAGATTGAAGGTCCTGGCTGCCACAGTGTACTGGAGAAGCTTTTCAGTGCGGTTAGGCAGCACCGCGAGGGCGGTGATCTGAAAAACCTGCTGAGCAGTATTCGGGGGAGCCGCGTTGACGATCAGTCGTGGCGGCACCAAACCCGAGTCAAAGAACAAGGGAATGGCGTTGTCGATTACGCCGTCGCCGTTCACGTCTCTACCAACAGATTTTTCCGTGGCGGGAGTGATGCGAACCCACTTGTAAAGCGGAGGTGTCACACCACCTGCCAGAGCGGCGGTGGAAGGAATCGTTTGTGTGTTAGCGGCGAGGGGGTTCGCGCCAAACTCCTGCGCATATTCGCTATCCGGATAGGTTGCGGGATTGCCTTGTGTCAGCGGCGCAACCACTTCACCGCCATTGGGATTGAGGATGTAACGCACTTGAGCTGGGGCGAGAGTTGTACCTAAGGCCGGCATAAAGGTTGGGACGGTAAGGTCAAAATAATTCGTGTTCTTGTTGAGCAGACGACCGCGCGCTTCCTCCAGACCAGCGGTAGCCGCGTAATAGGCGCTGGTGGATGCGCGGTAATTCCCGGCCAATGCGGATTCCGTGCCGCTGGCGACGATCATGGCAATGCCCACAACGGAGATCGCCAACAACACGAAAATCGACAATAGAAGTGCTACTCCTGCTTCCGGTTGCCTGTTGATGCGATGTACGGAGCGTTTCATGGTTTCTCCATTTTTGCTCGAACCCTACCGATTGGGATTTACGCGGTGACCACGACCGTTCAAGGTCACTAAACGCAGCTTTTGTGTTTGCATGTCTGGTAGTTGAGTCAAAACGATCAAAGTCACCTCTACCTCGCGGATGTTGTTGGCCAAATTGGTGGCGCCGGCGGTGGTGCAAAGTACGGGCGTCGCGTTCGGGACATCGCAATAATAGGTAAAGACAGGTACTGGAGCGCCGCCGGGAAAAGTCCCGGGATAAGCAGCGTTGATCGCAGTAATTTGGACGGCCGAAGTGTTGTTTATCACATTCGTCGCGTACGGGAACATCACTCCCGCTGCGGTGGTCGCTGCCAGAGGATCGGTACCGACACCTTTGTCCACCGCGCCCCGGAAAAGCGTGGTGCCTACAAGTTGATAATGAATCCATTGAATCGTGTTCGTTGTAGGGTTGAGCTCTTCCAGAATCAAATCGAAATTTCCCGGAGAAGTACAAACGCTGACCGCACACGGATTTACCGATACCGGGCTCCATGCAACCGGAGTTACGGCGTAACTTGTCACTACCGGAGCTGCCGCGGATAACTGATTCGCCGCGGGATAGCCTGAATCGTTGATATCGCGCACAATCATATCGAGAGCGAGCCGGCCCTCCTGGAATGAGCTGAGGACCTGACCTTCGGTCTGGAAGCGCTTCTGCGCCATATTCAACAGACTCAACGCGGAGCCACTGATGATAATAAAGAGAGACAATGAGAGCAGCAGTTCGAGTACCGAGAATCCTGCTTGCGCGACGCGGGATGATAATGAGCGGTTCATCGTGACACCGTGCTGTCGAGCGTTACTGGCGGCAGAGGGGTATCGCCAGCGCTTTTTTGGACTCCCAGAATGAATCGCCGAGAATAGACGCTTCCTGCGGCGCCGGTATTGATAACCGCCCACCGCACGTCATATCTCGTTGTAGCGTCCAGTGGATCCGTGTAGTAGTAACTGTATCCGGCGACCTGCCCGCCGGTGAAGTTGATCGACACATGCCCCCCGACCGTGGTGACCGGACTGCCTACCACGGCGTTGAATGTCACGCTGCCACCTAGGTTGCAGACATTGCCCTGCTGGTCGGTGAAAGTATTGGAGGTTAACGGTTGATTTACAAATTGATCCATCTCGCGCTGAGCATAAACGAGGCTGCTGGAATCAGCTCGGTTGCGTGAATTAAGAAAAATCGCTGCGGGAACCAGTTGGGCCACCGCCACCACTCCAACCACGAGCACGACGACGGCAATCATCAACTCGATCAGGGTAAATCCCTGTTGAGCCAGTTGCTTTCTATTCTGTGCGTTGCGCTTACTCATTTGCATTTCCTCAAATGTCGTAAAGAATTAGCTCAGTTGATGCCAAGGGTTTGTGGCGTTGCCGGCCCACACCTGGATTGCGCCGGAAGGCATGACCACCACAGCGCGATAGTCCTGCGTGCTCAGAGCGGTCGGCCCAACGTAAAATACGTAAACGGTAGCTACTCCGCCGGCGCTTGCCGCAAAATTAACAGCGCCTCGCGGATCGAAGGCGATTGCTTTGGTCGTGGTAGCGCCGGATAGAACAGTGACCGCTGGCACATTCAAAGCGCCCGGGAGGTTGATGGAGGTGGGCACGCCGGCTGCGGTTAGTAGAGTAACGTTTCCGTTAATTTCGTATTGGCGTTCGGAAGTTTGTAGAGTGCCATCGCCGTTACTATCGGTGCCTACCCACCATCTTACGCCCGACCACGTTGCCAGGAAGTTCATCTGGTTGTTACGACGAATGGCTTCAAAACGAGAGAATTTTATAGCATCACCAACCTGGGACGCTGCTGCACTAACTTGATAAGTACGCAGGGTATTCATGATTTGTGGAATGGCGATGCCGGAAACGACCATAACGATGGCCACCACCACCAAGAGTTCAATCATGCTGAACCCTGTAGCGCGCGATTTTCGAGCTGCTTGCTGTCTGTTGCGTGTTTCGCTCATTGATACACACCCGCTATTCTCGTTATGAATACCATCGGGGTCTGACGCCCACAACTGGCCGAAGGGACAGTTTCCGAGCACCGGAAAAAACCGTCCGCGCTTACTAGGGGGCCAGTTACTAACGTTTACTGGCCGAACACGCTAGAGAGACGCGGCCTTCCCGCTAGCAAAAACGGTACAAGGCTCTTTGGCTGAGAGGAATAGAACTAGACGGGAACTGTCTTCGCCTAGTCAACAACTGACGAGACACATTGTGCTGGGCGGCCGATCTAAAGGATTTGGTTCTATTCCCGCAGTACTTTCAGTGTGCGATTTCGCGGCCGTTCAGCAGTTAACCGGCAGGAGTGCATTGTGAAGTTTTGATTGATTTGAAATTAGATGGCAGAAGCATTGCGAAGTTCAACGTCTGATATTTTCGTTGTGCGTTCGGACTCACCCTTTACAAAACGTTCCGGAGACATGGTTTACAACTCCTGGCTGGATTAATCCAGCCAGGAGTTGCCGATGCCATGGAAGGAACGGTCGATCGTGGAAGAACGCATGCGGTTTGTATTGAGGATCAAGGACGGAGAGAGCATGTCCTCGTTGTGCCGGGAGTTCGGCATCTCCCGGGTGACCGGTTATAAAATTTATGAACGCTACAAAGAGTGCGGGCTAGAAGGTCTAACGGACCGGGCGCGAACTCCCTACCGCTACGCCAACAAGCTTCCCGCCCAACTCGAAGCAATGATCGTCACCCTGCGGCGGGAAAAGCCGACTTGGGGCGCTCGCAAGCTTAGGGAACGCCTGTTGCGCAAATTGCCCAACGATGTTCGCGTACCTGCCTGCAGTACCATCCACGCCATCATGGACCGCCATGGGCTGGTGACTCGACAAAGGCACTCCCGCACGAAAACCGAAGGAACTCCTTTATCCCAAGGAAGCGCTCCGAATGCTTGGTGGTCCACCGACTACAAAGGCGAGTTCATGCTGGGGGATAAGAGGTATTGTTACCCCCTGACCGTTTCCGATCATGCCAGCCGTTATCTTTTGCTCTGCGAGGCCATGGAGTCGATCAAGGAACAGGGAGCCTTTACCGCTTTTGAGCGCTTGTTTAAGGAACGCGGCCTGCCCCAAGCCATCCGTTCCGACAACGGCGTGCCCTTCGCCTCTCCCAATGGTCTCTTCAACTTAAGCAGACTCGCCGTTTGGTGGCTGCGGCTCGGCATTACCATCGAGCGCATCCAGCCTGGCCATCCGCAACAGAACGGCCGCCATGAACGCATGCATCGAACCTTAAAAATCGAAGCTACGCGGCCGGCCGGTTCCAACTTTCTTCAGCAACAAGCCAAGTTGGACGCTTTCGTTCGCGAATTTAACTACGAGCGTTCGCATGAAGCTCTCGATATGAGATGCCCGGCCGACGTCTATACACCCTCCACCCGCCCCTATCGAGGCATCGGAGAACTTTCTTATCCCTTCCACGATCGCACCGCTCTGGTTACCTACTGTGGAAGGAT
>Ga0210394_10000230_pt1 | contig 132279 bp, 121 predicted proteins | sample IncBWC12MmetaG_FD_160121 | JGI IMG/M metagenome (GOLD analysis project Ga0210394, IMG submission 160121) | Forest soil microbial communities from Barre Woods Harvard Forest LTER site, Petersham, Massachusetts, United States - Inc-BW-C-12-M | ecosystem: Environmental > Terrestrial > Soil >...
GCACCCGCTGTTCCAGACTGACATAGCTGAACACCCCATCCTGTTGCTGATCGTCTCCGCGCATGCCTGCTTTCTTACCCTATTTTCCTGTGCAAGGCATATGAGTTTTTCAGCACTCTGTTCAGCCCCTGTCGTCGATTGCGCCGCAAAGGCAGCACGGTTGACTACCGGCTTTATAGCCCATGAGGACGCCCGCCATCGAAACAACGATTCTTCGAAGCACTCCCTACTCCAGCGGCTCCGGATGCAAACTCAAATCCTTCTCCCCCGCCGCCTTCTTCTCCGCATACCTCTTCATCCACGCTTCCCAACTCTTCCCAGCCGCCGTATCCCGCCCCGAAAACGCCAGCGCCCCAATCTCCGCATACGACACCGAAATCTTGTCATCCGAATTCTTAGGATAAATTCTCACCACCGACTCGCGCAGCGAAGCCCCTGTCCGCCGGTCAAATAAATACCCCTCAATCTTCGACCCATCCTTGCGCGTGATAGTCACATCCCCGCGATAATCAAACGCCTTCTCCAAAGCCCCGCGAAGTTCTTCCTCCGTCGCCAACTCCGGAATCCACCCCTCCAGCCGCTCATGCGCCGTCCCCGGCGCCACCTCCAGCGCATCCGGATTCACCCCACCCGCATGCGGCGTGGCCTGCGCCGCCGTGTGATCGACATGCCCGCCTTCTTTACCCGTCATAAATTGTTCTCGTGGGAATAAATTCGTGAGTTAAATAAGAATTGTCATCCTGAGCGAAGCGTGAGCGCCTGAAAGGCGCTCACGCACAGTCGAAGGACCCCGTGCTCCCGGACGCTACCACTGGCACATCAAGGAGTTTCTACCACTGCTCCCGAAAGCTTTGTCTCCACATCTCTCACCCAGACCTCTGTTCCAGGTGGAACGTCCGCCTTCGTGATCTCCGGGGGTAAGCAGATACCTATTGGGCGCTCATAAACTGGAGGAGCAGGTTGACTATATTTTAGGTGCTCAAACGCCGCCACGTAGGTTTGCATAACGCAACCGTCCGGAGTTCGAAGCTGAATCTCGTCTTTGATTCGAATCCGCCCGTCCGCTGCTAGGAAATGAAACATGATCACGCATCGATATTGACGAATAAAGGCGGGAAGCTCGAAGGAATCCTCGACTTTCCCAAGAAGCTTCACGACCCTACACCCGCGTTTCCTGCAGCGTCTCCCCCGCCTCCGCAATCTGCACCAGCGGATTCACCGCCGCCACCGGCTCCTCCAACAACCGCACCGCCTCTTCATCGCGATACGCCGGGAACAACGTCCCCTTCACGGTCGCCAGAAATCCCTCTAGCGAGCTAAATGTAGCATTCACCGCAGAAGCCTCATACCCGCTGTGCACCATGCAATTCGCGCACGCCGGATTCCCCGACTCCGTCCCATACTTGCTCCATTCAGTCGTCGCCAGCAACTCCGCGAAAGTCTCCGCGTACCCGTCCTGCAGCAAATAGCACGGCTTCTGCCACCCGAATATGTTGTAAGTCGGCATGCCCCACGGAGTGCACGGATACGTCCGCTTCCCCATCAAAAATTCCAAAAACAGCGGCGACAAATTAAACTGCCACTCCTTCTTCCGGTTCGACAAAATCGCCCGGAACATCCGCCGCGTCCGCGCCCGTCCCAAAAAATGTTTCTGATCCGGCGCCTTGTCATACGAGTACCCGGGCGAGAGCATCATGCCCTCCACGCCCAGCTCCATCATCTCGTCAAAGAACGCACGCACCGACTTCGGATTCGCCCCGTCAAACAGCGTCGTATTCGTCGTCACCCGGAACCCGCGCTTCAGCGCCTCGCGCACCGCGTCCACCGCAATGTCGTAACCCCCGTCGCGGCACACCGCCAAATCATGCTCTTCCCGCTGCCCGTCCAGATGCACGCTGAACGTTAGATACTTGCTCGGCTTAAACAGATCAATCTTCTCTTTCAACAGCAGCGCATTGGTGCACAGATAAATATATTTCTTGCGCGCCACCAGCCCCTCAATGATCCCCCCGATCTGCGGATGCATCAGCGGCTCCCCGCCCGGGATCGACACCATCGGCGCGCCGCACTCCTCCACTGCCCGGAAACACTCCTCCGGCGTGAGGTCCTTCTTCAAAATGTGCGCCGGATACTGGATCTTCCCGCATCCCGCGCACGCCAAATTGCAGCGGAACAGCGGCTCCAGCATCAGCACCAGCGGATACTGCTTCCGCCCCGCGAGCTTCTGCCGAAGCACATAACTCGCCACCGTCCACATCTGTGACACAGGTACAGGCATGAAATGTAAGAAACTCCTTAGTGCCTATATTTTATCAGGCCTGCCCGCCAGAGGGTTGTTTATGTGGGGATTTTGACTTCGAAAGAAGTTCGAACCTGGGGCTCCCCAAAACTTTCCTGCAACCCCGCCCCCCTCCCCAGCCTCTAAAGGTCATGCTCCTCCGCCCCCACCCCCGTCCCAAAGGACTCTTGTCCCCTCCCCCAAAACCGGATACCCTTATTCCCAATCATCAGTATGTTTAACCCTCATCCCAACCTTGCCGACGAAGTGAACCGCAGCATCATCCAGTCGGAAATCGAAGGCGGCGTGTTTCTCGATGACCTGCCACCGTCCACCGTCCTTCAAATCCAGACCATGCACCACTGTTACACCGCCGTGCTTCTCGGCGGCAGCGAAGCGCTGCTCTCCGGCCATCCCGAGTTCTGTCCTGAGCCTGTGCAGGTCGCCATCGCCGGCTCCACCTGGGGAGGCTCCATGCTCAAGCTCCAGTATGTCGGCCGCGGCATGCATCTCGAATTCCGCCACCCCGAATACTCCACCCCCATCATCACCTCGCCCATCCAGGAAATTCGTGACTGCCCATTCCGCCCGCTAGAATTAGACTCCCACCCCCACGGCGCCCACTCCTAAATCAAGCTTGTCATTCATAAACTCCACCTGTCATCCTGAGCGAAGCGAAGGACCCATGCACTTTGCTTGCAGCGACGGAGCGGCCAGTCCTGGCGAAGCTCTGTGTTCCTCCGTGCCCTCTGTGGTTAAGCTTTTTGAGTCACCGAACACTCCCATTGACTTGCCCCTCCACACCCACTACCATTCCGGCCAGCGCCCGATTGCGACCCGAACCATGTCCCTCAAGATCGACACCCGCGAAGTCGCTCACGTCACCATTCTCGACATCCACGGCCGCATCGTCCTCGGCGAAGAAATCGGTGATCTCCGCGACGCCGTCCGCGCCCTAATCGCCGAGGGCAAAAAGAAGATCATCCTCAACCTCGCCGGCGTCGACTACATCGACAGCTCCGGCGTCGGAGAACTCGTCGGCAGCTTCACCACCGTCCGCAACGCCGGCGGCGAACTCAAACTCCTCAACCTCACCCAAAAAGTTCACGACGTCCTCTACGTCACCAAGCTCTACACCGTCTTCGACATCAAAGACGACGAATTCACCGCCGTCCGCTCCTTCGACTACTTCTTCGCGAAATAGCTCGTGTGGAGCGGGCACTCCTGCCCGCTGCCGTTGACTTTGATGTTGAAGTTGCACTGCCCCCCCGAACCGCCCGAGGCACGCCACAAACGTTCCCGATCCGGTTACAATTCCGAAAGAAATCATGGGCCTCGCAAATTGCGGAGACTAGGAGTCGCGCAGCTCATGGCCAGCAGTTCCGACCACCGCGCCTTACAACAGAAAACCGCCAGAGAATTAATCTGGACCTCCACGCATTCTTTCCATGGATGGACCTGCTCCCAGTGTGAATGGAATTACCCGCTCCCCACGCTGCTGAACGATCCTGAAGCCAAGACCGCCTATGACCGCCTGGCAGCGGCCAAATTCCGCGACCACAAATGTGCTGCCCACCTCTCGCGCCTCGGTTCCGCCGACGACGCCGACAGCTTCACCCCCCGCATCCGCAAACTCGTCACCCAGGGCTTCAAGCCCAAAGACGCCGTCGAGCTCTTCCTCCAGGAAATCGCCCTCGAATACCGCAACCAACCCAAAATCATGGACCAGGCCAAAGCCGACGCCGAAGACTTCCTCCGCCGCGTCCGCGCCGGCCTCATCTAAAGAGGATTCTCAAAACAGCATTGTCATCCTGAGCGAAGCCGTGACGAAGCGAAGCGGAGTCACGGCGCAGTCGAAGGATCCCTACCCCACACCGTCACGACGGGTCCGAAGAATTCTCTCCCGGGTGCCCCATTTCTCGCGCGTCCTTTGCGCGAGAAATGGGGATTTTCGACACAGCGAAGCCGAAGAGTTTTCCCGAACCCTAATTCTCAATCCCCATCTCCCGCATAATCCACGCATAATCAAACGACGCTTCCTTCAACCGGTCATATCTCCCCGACGCCCCTCCATGTCCCGCCGGCTGCAAATTGGTTTTCATAATCAAAATATTGTGATCCGTTCGCAAAGCCCGCATCTTCGCCACATATTTCGCCGGCTCCCAATACATCACCTGGCTGTCGTTGAACGACGTCTTCACCAGCATGTCCGGATACTTCTTCGCCTCCACATTGTCATACGGCGAATAAGTCACCATATACTCAAACGCCGCCTTCTCCTTCGGATTCCCCCACTCCTCAAACTCTCCTACCGTCAGCGGCAGCGATTCATCCAGCATCGTGTTCATCACATCCACAAACGGCACTCCCACCAGCGCCGCCTTAAACAAATCCGGACGCAAATTCAGCACCGCCCCCATCAGCAGCCCGCCCGCGCTCCGCCCTTCAATCACCAGCCGGTCCTTCGATCCATAACCATGACCCACCAGATATTCCGCGCACGAAATGAAGTCGGTGAACGTCGTCCGCTTGTTCATCATCCGCCCCGCATCGTGCCACGACTTCCCCATTTCGCCACCGCCGCGAATATGCGCCACCGCGGTCACCACTCCCCGATCGACCATGCTGAAAATATTCGAATTAAAAAACATGTCGATCGACACCCCATACGACCCGTACCCATACAAATACAGCGCCTCTTTCCCGTCGAGCTTCGTGCCTTTCAAATACACCACCGAAATCGGAATCTTCACTCCATCCGCAGCCGGAGCATAAATCTGCTCCACCTGATATTTTGTCCGGTCATACCCTCCCGGCACTTCCTTCTGCTTCAACAGCGTCGACGTCCCCTTCTCCATGTCATACGCAAACACCGACGCCGGCGTAATCGCCGACTGATATCCATACCTGAACTCCGTCGTGTCGTACACCCGATTCACATACGAATACGCCGCATACGCCGGCTCCGGAAACTCAATTCGCCGCGACTGCCCGCTCCGCAAATCCGTGACCCGAATCTGCGGCAGCCCGTTTTCCCGCTCGTACAGCACGTAGTAGTTCTTGAAGAAATCAATGTCGTCGAGCATCACCTTCGGATCCTGCGCCACCACTTCCTTCCAGTTCCCGCTTCCCGGGTCGCTCACCGGAACTTTCACCATCCGGAAATTCCGCCCCGTATCGTTCACCCGAATATAAAAAGTTTCCCCATTGTGGTCGGGATAATATTCCACCCCCTGCTTCCGCGGCTCCATCACCTTAAACTCCGCCGTCGGCTGATCCGCCGGAATGTACCGCGTCTCGCTGGTCGTATGGCTCGCCAGAATCAGAAAAATATAAGCGTCACTCCGAGTCCTGCCGGCATACACATCGAAGCGCTCGTCCTTCTCCTCATACACCACCGGATCCTCTCCGCTCACTCCCGCCGTGTGCCGGTACAGCCGGTACTGCCGCTTCGACACCGCATCTTCCTGCGTATAAAAAATCGTCTTATTATCGTTCGCCCACACCACCGACCCCACCCGCTCGGCGTGATCCGCCAATGTTTTCCCCGTTCGCAAATCCTTCACCGCCAGCGTGTATTGCCGGAACCCCGTGTTGTCGTACGAATACGCCAGCTGATTCCCATCCGGACTCACCGCAAACGCCGCCACCGACATGAACGCCTGCCCCTTCGCCATTTCATTGATGTCCAGCAGCACTTCTTCCGGCGCGTCCATGCTGCCCTTTTTCCGGCACCGGATCCCGTACTGCTTCCCCGCCTCCGTCCGCACGTAATAAAAATAGTCCCCCTCGCGATACGGAACCTCAACGTCAGTCTCCTTGATCCGCCCCAGCATCTCGTCATACAACTTCTTCTGAAATCCTTCCGTCGGCTTCATCACCGCATCGGTATAAACGTTCTCCGCCTCCAGATAAGCCCGCACCTCCGGATTCGGTTTATCCCGCAGCCAGAAATAGTTGTCCACCATCTTGTGCCCGTTGACCTCGGTCACATGCGGAACCACCTTCGCCACCGGCGGCTTCGGCAGAGACCCAGTATCCGCCGCCGTCAACACCAAGACCGATGCCAGCACCAACCCGCCCACGTAAATACGACGCAGCCAGCGATTCATGAATCCTCCGAAAGTGTGAGTTAGAAATAAGTGCCTGGAAAACTCGTCCGGGTGCCCCATTTCTCGCGTCCTTTGCGAGAAGTGGGGATTTTGCGTCCGCGTGCTCATCCGCAGCACTCTTGTTCGACAAGCGCACGATACTCCGACCGAATCCCGCTTTGCAACGTCACAAAAAAGCCATGTCATCCTGAGCGAAGTGGCGGCGCAGCGAAGCAGCGCCGCCACGCAGTCGAAGGACCCCGTGATTCCATCCCTCACCACAGGCCCGTAAAGGGGTTCTCTCCTGATTGACTCTGCTCCCAGGAATCTCTATGCTCGGCAATGAGCGCGAAGGGCGCCTCCAGTCCGCGGAAAGGGCCGTGCCCACCTTGTTCCACAATTTCGAAGGCCACGAACCTTCTTTCAGCCTGCCCGAGTGCGGACTCCAGGCGCAGTGAAAGGAGTTTCGTATGTTCCCCAACCCGCACGACGCGCTCCCACTCCCTCCCCGCCCAAATCTCGAACAATATAAAAAGCTCGCCAAAGACCTACTAAAAGCCAGCCAGTCCCCGGACCCAACCGCCCTCCACACCTGGTGCGCCCGCTGGATCAAAAAAATCTCTGCTGAAAGAATCGCTGCTGAGAGGTTTGTCATCCCGAGCGAAGGGGCGATGTCGCAAAGCGACACCGCCCCGCAGTCGAGGGACCCTGTGTTCGGTTTCGACACCGTCGATCAACTGGAGAACTTCGCGCGCCACAAATTGTCGGGGACCGCAACCCTAACCGCAGCCCAATTCGTAATCGCCCGCGCCCAAGGTTTCGAAAGCTGGCCGAAGCTAGCCAAACATCTAGAAGCCGTGGCCCGCGCGAATTCCCCAGTCAGCCACTTCGAGCAAGCCGCCGACGCCATCGTCACCGGCAATGCCGCGCATCTGGAAAAAACGTTGCACGAACATCCCGACTTGATCCGCGCAACGTCCACGCGCCGCCATCAAGCAACTCTGCTCCACTACGTCTCCGCCAATGGCATCGAAGACTACCGCCAGAAGACCCCCAACAACATCGTCAAGATCGCGAACCTTCTCCTGGGAGCTGGCGCCGAAGTCAACGCAGTAGCCGATGTCTACGGCGGAAGCACAACGCTCGGTTTGGTCGCGACCAGCATCCATCCCGAACGCGCCGCCGTCCAGGAAGCTCTGCTGCAACTCTTCCTCGATCATGGCGCAACCATCGACCCCGCAAACTCCCCAGCCGGACCGCTAATCAACATCTGCCTGGCCAACGGCCGCGTCCAGTCCGCCGAATTCCTGTCCCAGCGCGGCGCAACCCTCGATCTCGAAGGCGCCGCAGGCCTGGGCCGCCTCGATGTAGTCAAAGATTATTTCGATGAGTCTGGCGCTCTCCATCCGAGTGCGACGCAGACGCAGCTGGAACGCGCCTTCCTCTGGGCCTCCGAATACGGCCGCAACCCGGTAGTCGATTTCCTCCTGCAACGCGGCGTCAGCCTAGAGACGCAAGCCAACACCGGCCAAACCGCCCTCCACTGGGCCGTAATCGGCGGACAAGTGGACACAATCAAACTCCTCCTCGACCGAGGAGCGTCCCTGGAAGCCAAGAATGTCCACGGCGGAACCCCCCTAGGTCAAGCCCTCTGGTCCGCCACCCATGGCAACCCCAAAATCAACTACGCCCAAATCGCCGACCTACTCAGAAGCCACGGCGCGAAGGAGGAGTAAAGGAAAAAGGGAGGAGGCGTGAAGAAGCCGTAAACGCGGCCCAACCCCGAACGCGGACACAGCCGTGGAAGAGCGGCGCTTCAGCGCCGCGTCAAGCGAGCTGAATCATACGGGCTTCAGCCCCTGTGGTCGTATCTCCGGGTGCCCCGTTTCTCGCGCCCTTTGGCGGGAAGCGGGGATTTCATCGACGTGATGCCCGAACCATAACAGTAAATACCCCGTCCCAACCGCTCACAAATTCCCACCGAACACCTCTGCAACCCACCCTCGTCGACCCACCTCCACCCTCAACCGACCCGAAAACTACCCCGCTATTCCACACCCGGTGACGATCTTGGTTCCCCTCAAAAGGAAAAGGCGGCCGCCAGGCCGCCTCCGAGAGCCAAAAGCCAAGAGCCGAAAGCCGAAAGCCAAGAGCCGAAAGCCAAAAGCCGACCCTATTTCCTCCCCCGCAACATCTCCACCACCCGCTCATAATCATCCACCGTGTGATACTCAATCACAATCTTCCCCTTACCCTTGCGATCCCGGATCCTCACCCGCACCCCCAGCAGCCGCTCCAAATCCAGCTGCGCCGCTCGCACATTCGGATCCACCCACCGCGCCCCGCTCTTCTTGCGATCGACCGTCTGCCCCGGCATCCCCGGCACGGGATCAAGCAGCCCCGTCATCCGCATGATCAGCGTCTCCACCTGATCGAGCGTCATATGCTTCGCCACAATGTAATCGGCCGTCTTCTGGATCAGGTCCGGATCCTCCAGCTTCAGCAACTCCTTCGCTTCCGAGAATCCAATCTGCTTGTGCGCCAGCTGCTCCATCACCAGCACCGGCAGCTTCAGCAGCCGCATGTAATTCGACACCGACTCCCGCGACAACCCAACTCGCTCCCCAATTTGCGCCTGCGTCAGCGAAAATTCCTTGCTCAGCACCCGGAACGCTTCCGCCTGTTCCAGCGCGCTCAAATCCTCCCGCTGCAGGTTTTCGATGATCGTCATCTCCGCCGCCTGCTGCAGCGAAACCCGCCGAACCATCGCCGGGATCTGCGTCTTCCCCGCCTTCCTCGAGGCATGCAGCCGCCGCTCGCCGAGAATCAGGATGTACCGACCGTCCTCCTCCGACGGACGCACCATGATCGGCTGCACCACCCCGTTCGCCTTGATCGAATCCGCCAGCTCCTCCAGCTTCTCGTCATCGTCGACATACCGCGTCTGAAACGGATTCTTGTCGATATCCGCAATCGCCAGATTGACCACCAGATTCCCCGGCATCCGCGACTCCGCCTGCGCATAAATCGTAAGGGTCTCGTTCGAAGGCGGCGGCTCGAATGTGGGGACAGCCGCCCCCGGCTGTCCAGACGAGCGCAGCTCGGCCGCTGCCGGCGCCACCGCATCTTCCACCACAGCCTGAATGGTTCCATCAAAAGGAACCCCAGCGGCTGGCGCATGCACGTGTGGCGCGGGCACTCCCGCCCGCATGCCCGAGTCATCACCGTAATTCCGCGAGGTAGTGTCATTCGAAATAGCTTTGTCATTCCGAACGAAGTGAGGAACCTGCTGTTTGCCGGGAGTGCCTCCACCCTGACCCGGAGCGCCGCCCACCGCCCGCGGCCCCGGCAGCAGCGACTCCAGCCCCCGCCCCAAAGCCCGCCGCTTCTCCACCTTCTCTTTCTCCCCCGCCATCTTCTCCGCCGCCACCGTGTTCGTCATTCAGTTCCTCTCCCTCATTCTCCGCGTCTGTCATCCTGAGGCGCCGCACTCTGGCGCCGAAGGACCTATGCACTCAGCCGGTGCCATTCTCGCGCAAGCCGGGTGCCCCATTTCTCGCGCGTTCTTTGCGCGAGAAGTGGGGATCTGCTATGTATATCGATAACCATCAATCTATAATATCGACGCTCATCGATATATCAAGCGCTCTTGTCCATCTCGTCCGCGGCCTCTCCTCTGTGTTCCTCTGTGCCCTCTGTGGTTAAGTCTTGCCCTGAAGGCTGAGAGCTGATAGCCGCCGGCTGCCTCTCAATAATCTCCTTCGCCAGCCGTATGTAACTCTCCGCCCCCTTCGACCGCGGATCGTACTCCAGCGCCGCCTTCCCGTGACTCGGTGCCTCGGCCAGCCGTATGTTCCGCGGGATCGTCGTCTGGCACAGCGTCTCCCCAAAATAATTCTTCAGCTCAGTCATCACCTGCTGCGCCAGGTTGGTGCGCTCATCAAACATCGTCAGCACCACGCCCTCGATTCCCAATGAAGGATTCAGCCCCACGCGGATCCGCTCGATCGTATCCAGCAGCTCGCTCACGCCCTCGAGAGCGAAGTATTCGCCCTGCATCGGGATCAGCACCGCGTCGGCCGCGACCAGAGCATTCAGCGTGAGCAGATCGAGCGCTGGCGGACAATCCAGCACGATGAACTGAAACCGGTCGCGCAAAGGCGCGAGCGCATCGCGCATGCGATACTCGCGCCCCTCAGCGTCGACGAGCTCGAGGTTAGCGCCGATGAGGTTCTTGTGGGCAGGAATCAGCCACAGCTGTTCCAGCTCCGTCGTGAGTAGCGCCTCCTCAGCCGAGGCCGCGCCCATCAGCAGATGGTAGGAGCTGATGCGCTCCGGGTCCTTCACGAACCCCAAGCCGCTGGTGGCGTTCGACTGCGGATCGCAATCGACCAGCAGCGTGTTCACTTCCGCAGCCGCAAACGACGCGGCTAGGTTGATGGCAGTCGTAGTCTTACCCACGCCGCCCTTCTGATTGGCAACAGCGATAACGCGTCCCATGAGTTGTGAGGAGAACCAGAGCTACTGCGCAGCATAATCCGCTTCGCATTTCAAATGCAATGACGATCTGCTGTGCACGCGAGTGAATTGTGTGCAAAACAGGTCCAATGTTCCCGCAGGAACACTTTCTCGCATTTTGCATGGCAAAGCGGTCATGCATAAGTGAGGAAGTGTTCGTGCAGGAACATGATGTCGGTTTCGCCAAAATCCGATCCCCGACCGACGGAGTGTCTGACGCTTGAGCTCTCCAAGAATAAATCGAGAAGTGTTCCTGCAGGAACACTCCGTTGTGGGGTGTGCCAGATCCAAAGCGGTGCCGGGTTCTGCTGGCGAGAATTGTGGTTTCTGTAGAAGTGTTCCTGCAGGAACACTGTGGAAAACTCACTTGAGACGAGGATCATTGGGGGCGGTGGGTTATGGCTGATTTGGCGCTGCTTCCCACTTTATGCCACGAATATGCTGGGGTTGTTAATCTCATGCTCCGTAGTTGGGCGCATTGTGTGCTTTGTATTCCACTTATTACTTTGTTGGTTCGTGTCTGTGGCCCCGTAACATACGCGCTGGGAGGTAGCGATCTTGGATTTCGGCTCGGCCAGTTATGATTCAGGAGCTACTTTAGGCCAATTGTGATGGGTCGTTCCCACTTTTGCGACCGGAATGCTTGTGCCGAATTTAGACGGACCAACTAACGGGCCTCAGAAGGCATTCTGGTCCCACTTGTTCACTTGGTTGGTTCGGGTCGATCAGTGCGGTATCGCGCGGTGGGCCACGAGCAGGACGCGGGAGCGGGATTGGGGGACTGGGATTGGGGTTGACCATTCGAGGTGGGGAAGAGTTGAGCGGGCTTGGGCTTCTTGGGCGGCGCTGATCAGCAGGGCTAGGCGGCCGGCGGGGGCGACCAGGGCGGCGGCGGCGGGAAGGATGGCGTCGAAGCGTTCGACGGCGCGGAGGGTGACTAGGTCGAAGGTGGCGGTTAGGGTTTCGGCGCGGGCGGTTTGTATATTGACGTCCGTCAATGTAAGGGCGCGGGCGACTTCGCGGAGGAAGGCGGACTTTTTGTGGTTGGACTCGATCAGGGTGAGCGCGAGGTGCGGGGCCCAGAGTTTGATGGGGAGGCCGGGGAATCCGGCGCCGGAGCCTACGTCGGCTACGGACTCGGGGGCTAAAGCCCCTGTTTCTTTTTGGCTGGTTACGCGGCCCTGAAGGGCCGCTCTTCCACTGGGGCCGACGTGGCTGGGGTCGACGTGGCCTGCGGGGTAGCGGTGGCTGGAGCTGGTGTGGCTGGCGGGGTAGAGGTGGCGGGCGGCGAAGAGGCTCTCGCCGAAGTGGCGGGTGACGATGTCTTCGGGGTCGCGGATGGCGGTGAGGTTGATGCGGGCGTTCCAGCGGAGGAGTATATCGATGTACGTCGATATACTCTGGAGTTGCGCGGAGGAGAGGACAGCAGCAGGTTCCTCACCGGCGTTCGCCGGTTCGGAATGACAAGGGGCGGGGGGTTTGGAAGGTGCGGGAGCGCTCTCGGAATGATCGGCGGCGGCGATGGGTGCGCGGAGGAAGGGGTCGAGCAACTCGGCGATGTGGGCGGTGTTCATAGGGAGTAACGAGAGAATTGTAGATGGATTGTGGGATACTTGGGGGAGCGGATGCTCTCGGGGCACTGTGGGCTTGGGGTGCCGAAACGGGAACGGGATTCAAGAAAGCTGGAGTCGCGGGAGCCGGATGTGGCATCCAATTCTGATATGAAGCGGACGAGCGGGGAAATTTTCGACGAGAAGTACAGAGTGGTTACGGTGGAAAGCCAGTGCCTGGTGATTCGGGGCGTGCGAAGTGGCAAGGTGCTGACCATCGTGAATCCGAACCCGGAGACTCCGCTGACGCCTGCCGATTATCCGCCGGGAAAGCTCATTGCGTTGACCGATCCTTCGCTTGCGCCTTTGAATTAAGGCGTGCTTCCGGGGGTATTGTTCCTGGGGCTGAAGCCCGTTAATTTTTTTTGGGCGGTTTACGCGGCGCTGAAGCGCCGCTCTTCCACGTTATCTGCCCGCTCTTCCGCGATAGGTGCGCGCCCTTCCACACACCTACGCTCTTTCACGTCATCTATCCGCTCTTCTTGGTTGGTCTGGATTCCTGATTCACACCAAGAACGCGAGGTCCCTCCACTACGCCGTCGCTTACGCTCCGGCTTCGGTCGGGATGACAAGTTTGTTCGCGATTCCGCGGCTTCGGTTGACAGTTTCTGCGCGATTCCGGCGGCTTCGCCTGGCGGGGATAGCTGAGGCGGCTGTCGCTCCATCTGTTGGGTGGTCCTCCCAACTGGTTCATTTGCTGTTGGCAGTTGGCGGACAGGAGTGTCCGCCCCACATTACTTCTTCCACATTACATTTACTTCTTCAAGGTGGCAGGCCAATTGGTGAGCAGGGTGATGGAGGTGGATTTGGTGTGGTCGGCGGTGAGGACTACGAAGCGCTGGCCGTCGGCGCTGACGTCGTAACTGGGAGCGGCGAAGTTCGGCAGATCGAGTTGAAAGAGCGGCCGGATGTCATTCACACGAAAGTTCGCCTGCTTGCCGATCGCCCCCACCATCAGCCGGTTTCCCATGGTGGCGAAGAAGAATTCGCCGTTGCGGCCGAAGCGAGGGAGGTAAGCGCCCGTGGTGGAAACCTGATACTTGGCTCCGTTGGAGAGAAAGGGGATGACATAGACTTCGGGCCGGCCAGTTTCGTAGGAAAAGTAGGTGATCGAGCGGCTGTCGTGAGAGAACAGGCCGTCATACGCACTCACGGACATGGTGGAGATGGCTGGTGGACGAAACGGTTTCCGATCGCCGGCCAGCGGCAAAATCCAAACTGACCATATCCCTTCTTTCGATTCCTGATCGAAGGCAATATATTTCCCGTCTGGAGACCAGTCCACCGCCTGGACCCTCACATAAGCGTCATCGGTTTTTGTATAGAGAGTCTCTTCGGGTTGACTGCCGTCGAGAGTTCGGCGCCGGATTGAGGCTTTGCCATTCTCAATGACGCTGTAGGCTAATTCCTTTCCGTCCGGCGACCAGTGCGGCCAGAAGTCGTCCGGCCCGAAGGTGATGCGAGTGGGCTGCCCACCCGCAACCGGGTAAACCCAAACGTCTCGCTTTTCGGTTCGCGGATCCTTCACTGAGGCGGCGATGAACTTGCCGTCGGGCGAGAATGTCGGCTCATAATATTCCGCAAGTGGGCCGGGAGTGGCGATTACATTTCCGCTGCGGTCAAACACCTTCAACTCCGATTGTGCGGAGGTTTCGTGGTAAGCGAGCACGCCATTAGCCGACACGGAGAAATTTGTGGCTTCGCCCAGGGTTTGAGGATCGCCCGAGAGCTTGAAGGTGTTTGGGCTTAAGGTCTGGGCCAGGATGCGATTGTCGTGGACAAACAATAAGTGACCGGACGCGAATCGCGGGAGGTAACCGGATGCGATCGTAGTTCCGTCCTGGCCCGAACGATCGAGCGAGGCCATCTTGATTTGGCTGGAGCCATTCGACAAGGTTGTGGAGTAGAGGAAATGTTTGCCATCCAAGAAGAAAGAGGGTCGGCGGTGGCCAAGTTCGTTTTGGTCGACCTTCGAGACCGGCGACGCTTCTCCGCCGGCTGCGGACACGCGGTAGATCGGGCCGAAGAACTGCTTGCAGAAGAGAATGGTGCCATCAACACTCCAGTCACCACAATAGCTCTCGGCCTGATCGGCGAGAGTTTGCGGTTCGCCTCCGGAGAGGCTGATCTTCTTTAGTTTTCGATCGGCGATGAAGCCGAGGTAATGACCGTCGGGCGACCAGAAGGGAGTGGAGGCGTCTTCCGTGCCGGGCAACATCGTGGCCTGCTGGGCGTCGAGCGGGCGCAGCCAAAGGTTAGTGCTGCCTTTTTCGTCGACGGCGGTGAAAGCCAGAGTCATGCCGTCCGGCGAGACGACGACCGGGCCGGCGTCGAAACCCGAGGGGCGGAACGCGGTCCCGCGCGGGGGTGGAATGTAGGCGCGCACCGAAGGCGCGGAAGCGTTACCACGTTGCGAGAAATAGAAAACGGCGGCCGCGGCGACGAGCAGAAGAGCGGCGGCGGCCAACAGGGTGCGAGGGGCGATCGTCGTTGAGGATTGAACTTTGGTTGTTGCGGCGGTTGTTGCGGCGGTTGTTGCTGCGGGTGGCGGCGATTGCGCAATCCCTTTCAGCTGCAGGCGAACATCGTGGGCCGACTGGAAACGCTCTTCGCGGTCCTTTGCCAGGCAGGCTGTTACGAGATAGTCGAAGGCCGGCGGGGTTGAGGGTTTGCTGGCGCCGATGGGTGCGGGATCTTTTTCCAGAATGGCGGAGGCTACGCTGATCTGACTCTTGCCTTCGAAGGCACGCTTGCCCATGGCCATTTCGTAGAGGACGGCGCCGAAGGCGAAGATGTCGGAGCGGGCATCTGCCTCTTTCCCTTCGATTTGTTCGGGAGACATGTACTGGATGGTGCCGACGACACTACCGGCCACGGTGAGCGGGCTGACGGGAGTGGGGCCGGACATGGTGCGGGCGGCGGATAGAAGCGGAGCTGATCCCGAGCCGGCCGCGCCGAGTGTGGCCGGCTTGGCCAGGCCGAAATCCATCAGCTTGGTTCCTGCCTTGGTCAGCATGATGTTGCCGGGTTTGAGGTCGCGGTGCACGATGCCGGCGCGGTGCGCGATCTCTAAAGCTTCGGCGACTTCCATGCCTATTTTCAGAAGTTCGGAGAACGGCAAGGCGCCTCGGCGCAGGCGATCGGCGAGAGTTTCGCCGTCGAGGAACTCCATGACCAGGAAGTCGGTGCCGTCTTGCGAGCCGACGTCGTAAAGATGGCAGATGTGTGGGTGATTCAGAGAGGAGACGGTGCGGGCTTCGCGCTCGAAGCGGTGCTTGAATTCGGGACTGGCGGAAAGATGCGTGGGGAGAATCTTGATGGCGACGGTGCGGTCGAGGCGCGTGTCATTGGCGCGGTAGACTTCGCCCATGCCGCCGGCGCCGAGCGGGGATTGAATTTCGTAGGGGCCGAGTCTTGTGCCAGAGGGCAGGGGCATGGGTGCGGGTCATTATAGCGTGGGCGAGCTTGCGGATTTGAGCATCTTGCTTCTGCCGCGCTGCGCGCTGGCGGGACAGCCGAGACTGCTGTCGCTACATCTTTTTGGTGGCCTTCCGGCGGTTCATTTGCTGTCGGCGGTTGGCGGACAGGAGTGTCCGCCCCACATAGTTGGGGCTTGACAAAGGGCGGAATATTCTGTATATTCAGTTTGTACTGAAAGAAACATTATGGCGGAACTGACGGGCGTGCAGAAGCAGTACATCCTTCACTGGGGGGAGATGGGGACGCGGTGGGGGATCAACCGGACGGTGGCGCAGATTCACGCGCTGCTGTACTTGTCGCCGCGAGCGATTCCGGCGGAGGAGATTGCCGAGACGCTGAGCGTGGCGCGGTCGAATGTGAGCACGTCGATCCGGGAACTCGAAACCTGGGGGATCGTGCGCGCGGTGCATGTGCTGGGCGACCGGCGCGAGCATTATGAGTCGATGAAAGATGTGTGGGAGATGTTCCGGCTGGTGATCGAGCAGAGGAAGCGGCGGGAGATTGACCCCACGCGGGAGATTTTGCGGCAGTGCCTGACGGATCTCGATCCTAAGGAGCTGGGAGCGGACTACACGCGGGAGCGGCTGGCTGCGATGGCGGGATTTTTTGAGGCGGTGACGGAATTGTACGACCAGATGAAGCGGTTGCCGACTGGCACGGTGCGGAAATTGTTGCGCATGGGGACGAAGGTGCGGAAGAAGGCGGGGTGACCCCCTTTTTTGGCGCCTTCGTTCTGTGTATACAGAAGTGTCTGACACGGGAGGCCAACGATGGGTGCGACAGTTGTCATCACCGGGGCGTTCAGCTACACGGGGAAGTATGCGACGCGGCTTTTGCTTGCGCGCGGATATGAAGTGCGTACGCTCACGAGCCATCCCCCGGCAAGTTGCGGGAGCGTTTCGGTTTTTCCCTACAATTTCGAACGGCCGGAGGAATTACGCCGCAGTCTGGAGGGCGCGTCGGTTCTGATCAACACCTATTGGGCGCGCTTTCCGCGCGGAAACGCGAGCTTCGAAACCGCGGTGCGAAACTCGCGCACGCTGATCAAGGCTGCGAAGGATGCCGGGGTCGGGCGGATCGTGCATGTCAGCATTGCCAATCCTTCTCTTGAGTCTCCGCTGGGTTACTACAAAGGAAAAGCCGAGGTCGAGCAGGCCGTGATCGCTTCGGGGCTCTCGTACGCGATCTTGCGGCCGACGGTTATCTTCGGGGCGGAAGACATCCTCATCAACAATATTGCGTGGTTTGTGCGGAATTTTCCGGTGTTTGGGATTCCGGGAGATGGGCAGTACGGGATTCGTCCGATATACGTTGAAGATATGGCTCGTTTGCTGGTGGACGCGGCGAAGCAGGCGGGGAATTCGGTGATCGATGCGGTTGGACCTGAAACATTCAGCTTTGAAGAGTTGGTACGGCTGGTTGCGGAGCGGGTGGGACGGCGGGTTCGGCTGATTCATTTGCCGGCGGCGCTGGCGTATGTGTCGACGCTGGTGACTGGGTGGATGGTGGGCGATGTCGTTCTTACGTGGGAGGAATATCAGGAGCTCATGAGTAACCTGCTGGCGCCGAGTGGGGATGCTTCTGGTGCGAGTCGCTTGAGCGCATGGATTGGCGCGAATCGCGAGAGTGTCGGGAGAAAATATGCGTCTGAGGTCGGACGGCATTTTTGAGCCAGCGCGGAACGCAAGGTCCCTCCACTGCGCTCGCGGTCGCTCGCTTTGGTCGGGATGACAGAGTGGGATGGAGGCATTATGAGCACGGTGTGGATGATTCGGGCGATCTGGGGAGCGGGGGCGGTGCATGTGGGGATCATGGCGGCGAATGTGCCGCTGCCGGGGCGGCTGCGGGTGCGGGAGCGGCTGGCGGGAGTTCCGAAGTTCGTGCGGCAGATTTTCTACGTGCATTGGGTCTACATCGTGATCGTGCTGGGGATGTTTGCAACGCTGTGTTTCGGGTTTGCGGCGGAGCTGGCGGGGGCGAGTGCGCTGGGACGGTTTCTGAGTGGATTCATGGCGGGGTTCTGGCTGCTGCGCATTGTGCTGCAGATTTTTTATTACGATCGCGAGATTCGGCGGGCGAACTGGGGTCTGGATTTGATGTATATCGGGTCGCTGGTGGTGCTGGTGGGGATTTTTGGGATGGCGGTGGTGAGGCCGGTGGGGTGAGGGAAGTCAAAGTCCCCGCTTCTCGCACAGAACGCGAGAACGGTGGGCACCCTGGGGGGAAATGAGGGGAATGATGACGACGACATTGGAGCGGCTCAAGGGAAAGCAGGTTCCTCCCTTCGGTCGGATTGACAACGGTTATGTTGGGCGGGATGACAAGCGGTATTCGTGGTTCGGGCCCGAGGTCGAGCGGCGTCAGAACGACAAGGCGCGTGTATGGGCGGCGACTTGTGCTACTGGGGGAGCGGCGGTTTGGGCGGGGATGGCGGTGCTGGCGCGGGTGGGAATAGCGCGGATGGGAGCGATTGAGTTGCTGTTTCTGTTGGGGCCACTGGTGATTGTTCCGCTGGGGATGGAGTTGGGGCGCGAGATGGGCGGAGACGGACGGTTGGAGGAGATCGCCCGGCGGTTGCAGCCTTTGGGCGCGGCGCTGGCGGTTGGGGCGATGTGGTTTGGTCCGGGACGGAGGGCTGGGTTATTCGCTGTGGGGTGGTTGGTGGTTTGTGGGCTCGTGGCGGGGACTGGGCTTGTCGGACTGGTGCGGGCGCTGAAGGGAGACACGGACAGGAGTGTCCGCGCCACACTCAGCATCGCACGAATCGATCTGGCGGTGGGTGGGGCCTGGCTGGTGGCGTCGCGGTTGGGGATGCGGCCGATGGGAATTCAGGAGCCGATCGGATTGCTGACGGCTGTGCACTTTCACTTCGCTGGATTTGCTACGGCGATGATCGCTGCGGCGACGCTAGAGTTCTGCGAAAGGCGCGGGGAACAGCGGTGGCTCAGGCGGTTGGTGCTGCTGGTGGCCGGGCTGCCGATCGTGGTGGCGGTGGGGTTTGTGATTTCTCCGGTGCTGAAGATGGGGGCGGCGGTTCTTTTTTCAGCGAGCGTCGCGGGGCTGGCAATCGCGGTGCGCGCGTGCGGGAGGAAGGCGGAAGAACCTACGGCGCGGATTCTGCTGCAAGTGGCCGCGGGCGCGATTTTTGCGGGGATGGTGCTTTCGGGAGCCTATGCGATTGCCGATTACGTGGGAAGCGATATGTTGACGATCCCGCAGATGGCGAGAACGCACGGCATCCTGAACGCGGTTGGATTCTGCCTCATGGGGTTGCTGGGATGGCTGGTGGAGGGGAGCAGCCGCCAGTTACCAGTACCCAGCCGCCAGTAACCGAGGTGCAGGGGTTTTCGACGGGAGTGTTGCGGGAACCTGTACACTAACTGGAAACTGAGAGCAAACAATTGCCGGGCACGATTCCGGCTTGGTTTCCATGACGCAGGAAAAGACGCAACGGAACGAACCAGCGGGAGCCGGCCAGGTTTCCACAAACTTCGGGACGCGGGGCTCAGGTGCGGAGTCTGGGGTGGCGGATTCGTCGGCGCATTCCTCGTCCTCATCGGTGATATCTCCCGATCCTTCCAGTGAAAGCGTTCTCAACAGAGAGCTGCGCCGGCTGAACCGGGCGTTGCACGCGCTGAGTGCGTGCAATCAGGCGCTGGCGCAGGCTGCCAGCGAGCAGGAGTTGCTCGACCAGATCTGCGACATCATCGTGCGGGTGGGTGGATACCGGATGGCGGGCATCGCCTACGCGGAACAGGACGAAGAGAAAACGGTACGGCCGATGGCGCATGCGGGCCACGGCAGCGACTATTTCAATACCATCCGGCTGAACTGGTCCGATACTCCTGAAGGTCGCGGTCCGGTGGGCACTGCGATCCGGGGGAACCAGATTCGAGTCATCGCCGACACGGCTCACGATCCGACGTTTGCACCCTGGCGCGAAGCCGCATTGCAGCGGGGATATGCGGCAGTGATCGCGCTGCCGCTGCGGGTCGCGGGCTCCGCTTTCGGCGTGCTGGCGATTTATTCGGAGCAGGTGGGTTCGTTCGAGAGCTCGGAAGTGGAACTGCTCACCGAGGTGGGGAACAACCTGGCTTATGGGATCACGGCGATTCGTTCGCAGGACGAGAGCCGGCGGGCGACGGCCGCACTGAAGGAAGCCGAGGCGAAATACCGCCAGTTGGTGGAGCAGGTTCCGGCGATTTCATATGTGGCGGAAGCCGGAGTGCATGGCCGCTTTCTTTATCTCAGCCCGCAGGTGAGTTCGATTCTCGGTTACCGGCCGGAGGACTGCCTGTCTGATCCGGACTTCTGGTGGAGCCACCTGAACCCGGATGACCATCCGGTAGCGCTGCTGGAGGACACTTGGGAGGAAGGGCGTCCATTTCAGGTGGAATACCGCATGCGCAGGCAGGATGGCCGCGAGGTGTGGCTGCGCGACGAGGCAGTGATTGTGCGCGACCCGCAAACGGGGAAAAGGCTGACGCGCGGCATGCTGATCGACATCACCGAGCGGAAACTTGCCGACGAGGCGCTGCGGCGCAGCGAAGAAAACTATCGGATGTTCGTGGCGCAAAGCTCGGAAGGAATTTTCCGGCAGGACTTTGACGCTCCACTGGCGATTGACCTGCCTGAGGATGAGCTGGTTCACCATATTCTTCACGATTCGTACATGGCGGAATGCAACCAGGCGATGGCTCGCATGTATGGAGTGGCTTCTCCGGCAGAGTTTCTGGGAAAGCGGCTGACGGAATTGCTGGCGGTGGATGAGCCCCATAACGTTGAATTAACGCGCGAATACATTCGGAATGGATTCCGGTTGCTGGAGCGGGAATCACACGAAATGGACATGAACGGGATCCCCAGAGTGTTCCTGTCCAGCATGTTTGGCATTGTGGAAAAGGGGAAGCTGTTAAGGACGTGGGGAATTCAGCGAGACATTACCGAACGCCTGAAGGCGGAGGAGGCTCGTCAGACAGCAGAGGACGCGCTGCGGGAGAGCGAGGAGCGCTACCGGACGTTCGTGGAACAAAGCGAGGAAGGAATATTCCGGATGGAATACGACCCGCCGGTTCCGTGTGACCTGCCGATCGCGGAGCAACTGGCGATAGGCCTGAAGAACGGGTACATGGCGGAATGCAACGACGCGATGGCGAAAATGTACGGGCGGGAGTCTTCGAAGGAATTGATGGGGAAACCGCTGACCGACTTTCTGGTCCTGCATGATCCGGTGACGCGGGAGTTTATGGAGAACTTCGTCCGCAGCGGTTACCGGACGACCGACCAGGAGTCGCGGGAGGTGGACGCCCAGGGGCAGAAAAAGATTTTTCGCAACACTATGATGGGGACGGTGATCGACGGACACTGGGTGCGGACGTGGGGCATTTCCCGGGACGTAACCGCGCGCATGCACCTGGAGGAACAGCTCAGAAACGCACAGCAACTGGAGGCGATTGGGCGGCTGGCGGGAGGCGTGGCGCATGACTTCAACAATATTCTGAGCATCATCATGGGGCACGGTGAGTTATTGCTGGCGAGCGCGGGAGGGGACGACCGCGTGCGCAACGGGCTGGAGCAGATTCAGCGGGCGGCGGACCGGGCGGCATCGCTGACCCAGCAACTGCTGGCCTTCAGCCGGAAGCAGGTGCTGCAACCGAAGATTCTGGATCTGAATGAGGCGGTAGCCGACGTGCAAAAGATGCTGGCGCGGGTGATTGGCGAAGATATTGAGCTGATCGCTAGCCTGCATCCGTCGCTGGTGCCGGTGAAGGCCGATCCGGGCCAGGTGGAACAGGTGTTGATGAACCTGGCGGTCAATGCGCGGGATGCGATGCCGCACGGCGGCAAACTCATGATGGAAACCTGCAACGTGGAGCCGGATGAGCGAATGACGCGCGATCTCGAACTGGCTCCGGGCCGGTACGTCATGCTGCGAGTGACCGACTCCGGACATGGGATGAATGCGGGAACGCTCTCCCATATCTTCGAACCATTTTTTACGACCAAGCCGATGGGCAAGGGCACGGGACTTGGGCTGGCGACGGTCTACGGAATTGTGAAGCAGAGCGGTGGCGCCATCGAGGTGGAGAGTGAAGTGGACCGCGGGACTACGTTCCGAATTTACCTGCCGGCAGTGGAGGGCGCCACGCGCAAGTCGCCGGAGCCGAGGGCGGGCGAGAAAGTGGCGGGAGGGACGGAGACGATTCTGATCGCCGAAGATGAGCCGGATCTGCGCGAACTGGCGCGTATTTTTCTGGAGGGATACGGCTACAAGGTACTGGAAGCGGCGAGCGCCGAGCAGGCGATCCAGACGGCCGCCCTGTTTGCCGGGCCCATCGATCTGTTGCTGACCGATGTCATTATGCCGGGCGTGAGCGGAGCCCAACTGGCGGACAGCATCCTGAGCCAGCGTCCGCAAACCCGCATTGTCTACATGACCGGATACACCGACGATATGGTGGTGCAGCACAAAGTGCTGGAGCCCGGGGTGAAGGTGTTGCAGAAACCGTTTGGAAAAGTGGACCTGGCGTTGAAGGTGCGCTCGACGCTGGATGAGCAGCGGTAAAATTCAGAAGCATTCACCACCCTTCCTGCGTCAGGGCAAGCACCGGACACAGAGGAATCACGGGAGAAACGAGATTATTAGCTTATGACGAAGTTGCAGGACGGCGGCGGGATTGCGGACGAGGCGAGGGCGGCGGCGGGCGCGAAAATCTGGGTGACGCTGAAAGGGTTGCCCCTGACGATTCGATTGGAGTGGCCGTTCCATCCGTCGACGTCGGGAGCGGATTTTTACGTGCTGCATGGGGACATCCGGCTGGAGGGATCGGAAGGATTGCACGCGCCGGTGGCGGTGAATCTTTCGCAGACGGTGCGCGAGGTGATGCCGTCGATGGAGCCGAAGGATGCGGAGGCTCCGGTGATTAACGCGCTGCGCAAGGAAGTCGACCGGCGGCAGATTGAGTTCTTGAAGTCGGGGAAATTGCTGCCGGTGCCGTTTTCGAGTCGCCATTACGATTTCAAGCGGGGGCAGTGGGTGTTTGGCAAGGCCAGCGATGAGGCCATGGCGGAGTTCATTGAGAGGAAGGTGTACTGGGAGACGAGGCTATCGGCTGATTCCGCTTCAGAGTCAAAGTCCCCACCCTCTCGCACAGAACGCGAGAAGGGTGGGGCACCCGGGCGGGTGTGGATTGGGGATCCGGCGGAGGCGCAGTATGTGCAGACGACGCCGGCGCATTTGATGGAGATTGCGGCGCGGCTGGTGGCGGCGGAGGGGCTGCTGCGGATCAAGGGGGAATGGGCGGAGGCTACTCCGGGGCTGATGGGCCAGGCGGAACGATTCGAGAATGCGCGGCGGCAGGCGGTGGAAGAGTTGGAGAAGAAGCACGCGTTTGAGAGAGCGTAGGCGAGTTCTTCGCCGCGGATTTGCGCGGATCAACGCGGATAAATCTTTCTTGGATTATTTCTCAGGGGCTAAAGTCCCGAATTCCTTTATGTTTTGACGCGGCCCTGAAAGGCCGCTCTTCCACGTTCTGACAGGGCTGGGCTTCGGCGTTTCGACACATTTTCCTGCAACGAGGTTGTTGAGTGAGTGCATCGAAGGGAGTGTAGCGGGTTGCCGGGTAGGGCAGAGTAGCGGCGACGTTTTGAGAGCTGTGGGCAGCGTGGGGCCGCGAAGAGCGCGGAAGGGTGAGGGGTGTGGGAACGGGACGTTACGGACGCGGGCTCTCGATTGGTCTGCGGCTGATTGTTTTGGCGATTGTTTTGGCGACCGCTGGCGGGAGTGCGCGGGCGCAGGACGAACCCAGTCCGCCGCCTGCCGCGCAGCCAGCGAATCCCCAGCCGGAGCCGTCTTCCAAGGATGAGAAACCCGCACAGGAAAAGAAAGATGAAGGTTCGAATCCTGCACAGCAAGCCGCAGAAAAAACGAAAGACGTGACCCTGGGGGCGGCTCAAGCCACAAAAAACGCGGGGGAGGCCGCGCTGGTCAAGGCGCGCGATTGGGAGAGCGGCTGGTTCGCCGGCGTATATGTTGAAAGGGGCCGGCCGCTAGTTTCGATGACCGCGCAGCAGCGGCGCGAGATTTATCTGCAACAGACGCTGACGACGCCGGGGCCGTATTTGAAGCGCATGTTCGCGGCGAGCTTTGACCAGATGCGCGGAGTGCCCTGGCAGTGGGACGACGGCTGGGCGGGATATGCGGAGCGGTTTGCGTCGCGCGAAGGACAATTTATTGCGGCCAACAGCCTGGCGGCGCTGGGCAACGCGGCGCTGCGATACGAACCGCGCTACGATCAATGCCGGTGCCGGGGCTTCTGGCCCAGGACGCGGCACGCCATCATGCGAAACTTTGTAACCTACAATCAAAGCGAGCGTGAACTGCGCCCGCAGTGGGGGTTGTACGGCGGATCGTTTGGTGGGGGAATGATTTCGACCGCGTGGAAGCCGCATCCGCGAAACGTTTTCGCAGAAGGAGGCCGAGCTGCGGCGGAGCAAGGCGGGTTCGGCGCGCTGTTGAATTTGTTTATTGAATTCTCGACCGACATCAACCGCAAGATGGGGGCGAAGAGGCGGTAAGAATTTCCCCGGTCTCCCGCAGTTGAGTTTTCCTGATTTTCACTCACACCGACGGCTTCCGCACGATCTGTGCGACCACACTCCCGAGAGTCAGGAGCGACATCAGGGAGATGATCCCGAGCGAAATTACGCAATAGATACACCAGACACCGAGGGTGTTGGCTTCGATGTTGGCGAGGTAAAGCGAATAGGTGAGTCCGGCGAAGGTGGGAACGAGCAACAATCGGTAGGAGCGCAGGAATGCGAGCGCGCCCATGAGAATGTATCCGGCAATGCCGAGGGCGGCGACCGGAATTCCGAAGCGCACGACGGCGAAGGGGCTGTGGTTGACTACGCCGCAATCCCAGTGCTCATTGATGCTGCAGGGAGAATCGCCGTAGGTGCGGTAGTGTTCGCGCAGGGCGAGAGATGAAACGATCACGCCAAGTATGGCTAAAATCAGAAGCAGATATTTCATGCAATTCCTTCTTTATGATTCTTTTGGGCGAATGTGAACGAGTTTCTTCAAGCAGACCGCGGAACAACCTGTGTTGGGCGCAAAAAACCACCTGAGGCGCTGAAGCACACCTATATTTTATGTCGGAGTGGCCTTTCCAATTCGGACGAACCGCGCTAGAGAGAGGCGGTCAACTTTCGCAAGCTCCAGTGGCCCACGAATTTACGGTCTGCAACATCGGGATGCTTGTAACCTCCGAAGGTGAATTCATGGACAACTGCATCCTTGATAAGGATGACGTGGCCGCCGCTCCAGGCGTAATAGGAGCCAGTGGGATGGTCCTCAAAGAAGCTATGCACCGCCGCCTCATTTGCGTTGTCGAGGTCGCAGGCACAGGCCACGCTCTTGCCAACCAAATACGCGGCAAGGTCCCCTCCGTTGCCGCCCATGGCCCCGGAGTTTCCGCTGATTCCCAGCACGGCGCCGGCGAAGGTCGTGCAGTCGAAGCCTCGCCGTGAATTGTCGATCTCGAATCCATCCCCATAATAAAAATAATACTTGCCATCGATGGCAGGAATGTAAGCGATGGCACCGCCTCCACTACCGTCATCCGCACCCGTGTAGTTCAGGGTAGGCGCGTCATCCTCACCGAGCTTATCGTCCCCCAGATGATCGCTCAGGTCGCCGCTGTAGGGCTGTACGGGGCAATCGATGATTTGCACGTTGGACACTGAAACGACCATTCCATCGCGCTCGACGAGCAGGGCGGCGCGTGCTTTGGTTGCCCACAATTCCTGATCGTCAAAGATTTTGAGCAAGCCTTTCAGTTTTTCAAAGTTCAACAGATCACTGTGGTTTTTCGCCCGATCGGTTAAATCCAGGCAATTGTCTTCGTTATCCTGCGGCAGCCGGCCACCGGCGGAAACGGGAGGCGGGGTCGCATCGACGTGCAACAACAGGGAGTAGCCGTCAGGTGGCAAATCGCCGGTATAGCGGAGGTGATAGCCACCGGCAGAAATGCCGCTCTGCATCGGTTTGCGGGTGATAGCGTGAAGTTGGAGCGGATGGGCTACTCGGTTCAGTCGATGCAAGGTCGTCCCGCCCGGGTCGACCCGGCCATCGGAAGAGCCACCCCAAAAATCCTGAAACGATGTGATCGCCTGCACCACATCGTCGGGGCATTTGGTCGGGGTCTTCGAAGGAGTTGGCGTCGCCACTGCGGCATTGGGCGTTTTATAAACTCCAACCGCAGCGAGAAGGTTCTGAATCTTGGTCAGATCCATTGGAGAGCTGTTCACGCCTTTTCCCACGGATCCTGAAATACTGACGTTCATGGGTCATCTCCTCATGCCACAAGATGCGTATCCCGGGACCTCCTTTTCGGCCCTAAAAAACGGGCCCTATTGTACACCTGTTTCGGGGATTGGCGGTGAGAAAGGGTTTTGGCACCGATCTAGGTTGGATTGGCGGCAAGCTTTTCAACTGCAGTCCCCCGACTTTGGCGGGCGATCCCGTACCGTGCGGTGCGAAAATGCCGTTGCGCCCTTGTGACAGCGCCGGGCTGGCCTTTGGAAGAGTGCGCGGCGGCGACGTCATTTATTAAATCTGAAACCTGCCAGTCGCTGCCGTGATACCACTTGATGATTCTGCCGTCGGGGCCGATGACGGCGGTGCTGAGGTTGTGGGTGATGAGTCCGGCTTCGGGCTTTACCGTGAGCGCGAAGAAGGCGGCGATTTTGGGTAGGTCTGCGGCACTGGGGACGGCGAATTCCCAGCGGGTGAACAGCGCCGGATCGTTGGTGTGGGCCACGGAGAATCCGTAGTCGCGGAGAACTTTGGGCGTGTCGTGCTCGGGGTCGAAGCTGATGCTCAACAAATGAGCCCGAGACAGCGACGGATTGGTGCCGAGCTGTTTGTAGATTTCCGCGAAGTTGCTGGTCACGCGTGGGCAGAAGTCGGGGAAGGGACAGCGGGTGTAGATGAAGGTGACCAGCAGGACTTTGTCGCCATAGTGCTTCAGGGAAATGTGCTTGCCGCTTTGATTGGTGAAAGAAAAGTCCGGGACACTCTCTCCGGGGGTGGGAATGTGCAGCGAGTTTGCGGCTGGGGTGGGATCGATGTGCTTGAGGACTTTCACATTTTCTAGCCAGTAGTCGGGCGGCACCTCGGAATCCGCATCGCGCAGGAGCACAACCTCGGCGGAAATGGAATCGCCGGGGGTGAGTTGATTCAGCGTGGCTGCGGGTTTGACCTTGTAGGTCATGGCCATGGCGTCCATGAAACCGAGGATGGCGTCGCCGTCGATTAGAGCGGACCCGGCTTGTGTGTCGATGGAAACGACGCGGCCGGTGAAGGGATAGCGTTTCGCAACCGGTGTTTTTGCGCGATTGCAGGATGGGAACAGGAACGCGCCGGTAAGGACGAGAGCGACTAGAAAAATACGATGGCTGTGATTGTGCACGCTGTACACACTTTAACTCCGAGGGGGAGTGTGGTGCCACGAGCGTTGTTTGGAATACGAGTTTTGTGACATCCTCAGGGGTTATGGAGTCTTTAACCGCAGAGGACGCGGAGAAGAGCCGCAGAGGACGCAGAGAAGAACACGGCAATCGTTTTTCTCTGCTGCCTCTGCGGCTTGTCTTTGCACGCGGATAAAGGCTTTTCTAGCGGTTCAGATTTCACACGGCGAGGTCTCCGATGGCATGCAATCCTGAGGTATTGAAGCACGTTCCACTTTTTGCGCTGCTCGATGAAGAAGAGACGGCGGTGCTGGCGGGGCAGGTGCGGCTGAAAACGTTCGCGCCGCGGCAGCGCATTTACAAGATCGGCGACGCTGGCGGGCAGGCGTATGTCGTGGTGTCGGGCCGGGTGCGGGTCGCGACTGTCGACCAGGACCAGCAGGAAGTCGTGGTCGACGAACCCTCGCACGGAGAGTTTTTCGGATTTGCGTCGATGCTGGAGCAGACTCCGCATCAGACCGAAGCGGCGGCGATCGACGAGGCGGTATGCCTGGAGGTCGATCAGAAAGATATTGCGGTGCTGTTGCAGCGCAAGCCGCTGGCCGGGATGGATATGCTCCGGGTGCTGGGAAGGCAATTTCACGCTTCGCAGCAACTGGTGCGGCTGCGGGCGAACCGGCATCCCAATGACGTGATTGAGAAGGATGCGACCTACGGCGAGCGCATTGCCGATATCGTCGCGGGCTTTGGCGGATCGTGGACGTTCATCATTCTGTTTGGCGTCACTCTGGCGATTTACATGACGGCCGACGCGAAATTGGGCAGCAGGGCCTGGGATCCGTATCCGTATATTTTGTTGAACCTGTTTCTGAATATGCTGGCGGCGCTGCAGGCGCCGATCATCATGATGAGCCAGAACCGGCAGGACACGAAGGACCGGCTGCGCGGCGAATTGGATTACGACGTCAACCGGCGGTCCGCGGCTGAGATTCAGGGGCTGGCACGGAAGCTGAATCTGCTGGGAGAGAAGATTGGGGATGTCGAGGATATGCTGAGGGAGAAGTTGGCGCGCGGGTGAGCGAGGTTGAGTTTGGGAAGGTTGGTGATCAAGAGCAAGCGGCGACCTTGAGGCGCTAAAGCGCGGCACCTCATTTTCAGACTTAACGGCACGACTGGAAGAGGTTGCGGAAAAACACGGCCTATCAAGGAACAAGCGACCACGGGGGCTGAAGCCCGAATCCATTTCCGTCCAGGAACGCGGCCCTAAAGGGGCCGCTCTTCCACGGTGGAGCACGCGTTTGTAGTTCTTCCGCAACCTCTGGAAGTCGTGCCCTTCCCAAAACCGGGGCGAGCTGGAATTCTTCTTCGGCCTGCCAAAGAGTTCCATCAGGCTATAGGAATTCGATATATTTCTGTGAGCCGCAAGTCAGCGGACTGTGGGAACCCTGAGGATCATGTCTCGCTACCCCTCGACTCGCCGGACGTTTCTGAAGGCGGCCGCCGCAACTGCGGGCGTGAGTCTGCTGGCTCCGCCTGGACTCTTGAGCCGGTCGATGGTGGCTGGTGCGGGCGCAACGACACAGAACGACGGGCCCGCTGATTACACGCTCACGATTGCGACCACGCCCATCGAACTGGCGCCGAATCGAATTATTTCCGTGGCTACTTATAACGGCCAGTTCCCCGGACCGCTGCTTCGGTTGAAGGAAGGCCAGCGGGTCACCGTCGACGTCCGCAATGACACCGATACGCCGGAGCAACTGCACTGGCACGGGCAGTTTGTTTCTAGTGACGTGGACGGAGCTGCGGAAGAGGGCTCGCCGTTTATCCCGCCGCACGGCAACCGCAGAATTTCTTTTGTGGCGCAGCCCGCGGGTTTGCGCTTCTATCACACGCACGTGCGGGCGGGGGCCAATCTGGCCGCGGGCCAGTACAGCGGGCTGGTTGGGCCGGTTTACATCGAGCCGAAGCAGCACGCCGGGAATTACGATCGCGAAGTTTTTCTTACGCTGAAAGAGTTTCAGCCTACGCTGAGTCGCGGCGGGGATATGGCGATGGACTTCTTGTCGCCGGCGTGGGTGGTTGCCCCACTCAAGGATGCCGGCGAGAGCGAGATGAAGGCGTCGCTCGCCAAGGGGATGCCGCACGGGTACGAGGTTGGCTATGACTCCTTCACCATCAATGGGAAGATGCTGGGCCATGGCGAGCCAGTGCGGGTTAAAGCGGGCGAGCGCGTGTTGTTTCACATTCTGAATGGCTCGGCCACGGAGATTCGCAGCCTCGCGCTTCCGGGCCACAGCTTCAACGTGATTGCGATGGATGGGAATCTGTTGCCGAAGCCGGTTCGCGTGCCAGGACTGTGGCTGGGAACTGCGGAGCGAATTTCAGCGATCGTGGAAATGAATCATCCGGGGGTGTGGGTGATGGGCGATCTTGCCGATGATGATCGTCACCACGGCATGGGCATTGTGATTGAGTACGCGGGATATAAGGGCAAGGCGCAGTGGCTTCCGCCGAAGCCGTTCAAGTGGAACTACGCGCACTTCGGGAATGCTGCGGCTGCATCTGCGCAGCCGGACGAAGTGTTCGACATGCTGTTCGAAAAACAGAATGCGGCGCTCGACGGCTTCAATCAGTGGACCATCAACGGCGTGGCGTATCCCCGGGAGCAGATGACGGCTGCGCCGGCCTTCCATCTACATGAGGGCAGGCGGTATCGCATTCGCATGCGCAATGCGAGCGATGATATTCACCCGATTCATCTGCACCGGCACAGCTTCGAGTTGACGCGGATCGCGGGGCAGGTGACATCCGGCGTGATGAAGGATGTCGTGATGGTGGGCGGATACCAGGAGGTTGAGATCGACTTCGTGGCTAACAATCCCGGCCTCACTTTGTTTCATTGCCACCAGCAGCTGCACATGGACTTCGGATTTATGGCGCTGTTCGATTACGTTTAGGAAAGCTCGGATCAAGTATCGTAAGAGAAAACGCAAGGTCCCTCGACTCCGCAGAATTGCCGAAGAACGGCAATTTTGCTCCGCTCGGGATGACAAAGTAGGGGAGCCCCGACTTAAGAGTCGATATTCGCGATGAAGAAGAATGCCTTACGCGCTGTGGTCGAGATGGGTTTCATCGTCTTCCTGTTTTATGCCAATTTGCTGATGGGAGAATTTGAGCGGTCGGGCATGGGGCAGAAGAGAGGTCTGGCGTGGGCCATCGAAGATGTTCTTACCCGCGCCAATTTTGAAATTGCCATGATTGCGGCGTTCATCGGGTATGTGTTTTTTGAGTTTTTGCGGAAGAGATTCTAGAGGGATACGGATTTGAGTGCTGGCCCGACGGGCGAATGCGTCCGTCCCCACATGATCCATTTCGGTCCACACATGCTGTCCCTCAGTACTTCTTAGTAGTGAAAGTGGTACCGAAACTCGGCATAAATTTGCCGCGGTTCATTCCAGTGGAATCCACCGAAAGTAAGGCTGTTATCAAGCTCTAAGCGGCGGTTCGTCACATTGATCGCCGATACAGAAAGCGAATACTTCTCCAGGAAGGTTTTCCCGATTGAAATGTCAAACGTGGTGTGCTCCGGCAGGTAATCGCCGGGATAAGGGCTTCCGGGGAAGAAATTGTGAAATCCCGATCCGTAATAGACGTTGGTCGAGGCATAAGCGTGAAACGGAAGCGTTGCGTTGAACCCCAGGTTCAACGTGTTTCTCTGATCGTGGTCAACCGGTCCAAATCCCGGAGGCGGATATGCTGGACATATCGGCATCGTGATAGGACAGATCAAGCCTCCGGTAATGGGCGACGTTGCCTGGGCAAATTGATTCGCGTAGGCAAGATGAAGCTGGCCGCGATGCCAGAGATTCGGAGAGCGCAGGGTAAGTTCCCAGCCCTGAATCTGGGCGTAGGACCATGTAATGGGCCAGAAGATATTCGATTCGCCGATGTTGTTGTGATCGAGCCAATTGTGGGCGCGGGTTTCAAAGTTGTCGGCGTCAAGGGTCCAGCCCTTGAGCGGAATGGTGACACCGAACTGCCACTCGATGTCGCGCTCACCTTGTAGAGTGGCAAACCCAAAGCCCTGGTTGGCCGCTTCTTGCCGCAATTGGCTGGTGGCCGTCGAAATGGGCGGAGCCTGGTAGAAGTAGCCGTAGAAACCACGGAAGACCCAATTTAACCGCGGAATTTTTATCGCGGCGCCGAGGCGTGGATCAGTCGCGTGCTCCGTAGCAGTCGCGCTGAATACCGTTTCGCGCAGACCCGCGATCAAGGTCAGCCAGGGCGTGACTTTGAATTTGTCGTTGATGAAGAAGGCGGCCACGCCTCCGTTAACCCCAGTCGAAGAAGGGGAGACGTTGGGCGTGCCGTCGGTGTGATCGTTGAAAAAGTAATTGTACTGATGCTGACCGAATCCGAAGACTCCGGCCTGGATATCGTTTCGCTTGAAGTTGGCGTTCAGCGCGGCCTGCGCTCCGCCGTACTGGGCAGTCTGAGTAACGGTTGAGATGACCGGAGTGTCGTTGGCGCCTCCTTGGTAGTCGGCGCCGTTGTAGTGATAGAAGGGCGAAACGGTGAGCAGCGTGTTTGGATCGAAGGTGTGAACCCACGAGAACGTCGCAAAACCATCCGGCTCACGCTCGCCATCCCGCAACCCATTGCTCGGAGAATTCCCCCCGTTGTGCAACTGCTGATTTCCGATTGAGTTGGGATTGGGGTCGATGGGGATCTGGTAATAATCCTGCCTCAGGGAACCGACCACGCGAAACTGATTTTTCGGATCGGAGTTGAAGATGAATGACGCGAATCCTCCGTATCCATTCGCGGCGTCGTGGACAACCTGGGAGATCGGGGGCTGAAGGCCGAAATTGCTGCGGTTGCCGTTCAGGCTAGCGTAGTAGGCGGAGCGGGCCGTGTGCGCTCCACAACTGATCTGATTGTCGGTTTGATAGAAATTTCCCACCGCGATCACCAGGTCGCATTCGCGATCGCGCTCAAAGCCAGTTCGCGGCACGACGTTGAAGATTCCATATGTGCGGTCGCCGTAGTCGGCGTCGTAACTGCCTCGCTGTACTTCCAAATAGTCAATGTCTTTGGGATTGATCTGTGGTCCTAGATTGTTGGCGATGTTGGTGTTAGGGATGGGAACGCCGTCAATCAGCCACTCGACCTGATGTCCGCCTCGCATATGAAGCATGTCGTGCGTTACATATGCGGCGGGTACGTAGTCAGTGATCATCTCCATGCCGTTGGTGCGGTCGGCACCGGGAGTTTGCTGAATATCAATGCGGTTTAGCGTCGTCGTCGGCGTGACGGTTTCGGTAGTTGCTTCGACGGGAGTTTCCGAGACTTCAACGCGCTCCCTCGCGCCCGCGACCGTCAACTGAAAATGCAGGATCGGACTGGTGTCCGACTGAACCACCACAACCTGTTGGGTCTGCTGAAAGCCTCTTGACCAGACCGTGACCGTGTAGGTCCCGAGGGGCACGGAACTGAAGTCGAATTCTCCGCGGTCGTTGGAGTCGTGGGATTGCATCCAGTCCGAGTTTTGCGCCTTCAGCATGACCATGGCCCCTTGCACGGGGCGATGCTGCGGATCGTGGATGACTCCGCGGACCGAGCCGAAGATTGTGGCGAAAGCGGACAGAGTGAGGCAGGCTACGAACAGCGGGATGCGGAACAGGCGCATAAAAGTCTCCGGTCAATCGTTAGACGGCCGCAAGAGGCAGCCGGGCTTCGCCTGGCGGACAGCCGAGGGCGGCTGTCCCTACGTAAGGCGCGTTCAAAATGCGATATCGATCAGGCTAGGGAGACTTGCGGTGGGGCGCGGGTGGATTGGGATGCGGAACGTTCGGTGGCGGGAGCGCTTGTCTGCGGTTCGGTGATGCGACTGTCAACGACAGGCGCGCCGGCCGACGCCAATGATGTCTGCGGATGCGCGCACTGGGATGTGGTCACGGCGCGGCAGCAGTCGTGGTTGCAGCAGGCGGTACTGCCGACTGAGCGGTGGTCTGCTTCCGAGCTTGCGGTCCCGTGGCACTGGTGGACTGACTTGCGTAGACAGCAAGCATGCGGAGGCGCAGCCGTGGCGGCTAACGCCAGGGGAACAAAAGTTCCGACCAGCGCGAACAACAGCAGAAATCTGGCGGTCCAACGGTGCATAACTGCCGTGAATTAGAACCCCGAAGTGATGCCAGCATAGAACAGAATTCGCAACGGGCGCAAGGAGAGTGGGATTTGGTGTCGTCCCCAAAACCCCCACTTCTCGCAAAGGACGCGAGAAATGGGGCACCCGGCTTTTGGCACAGTAGGCGAGAGTGGTGGCACCCGGCAGACGGGCAGGAGTGCCCGCCCCACATATTCAGGCTTTGCCGTTGATTTTGGCCCACCACCAGCGGACGCCGACGAAGAGGAATCGCCAGTCGTGGAAGAATTCCGGCGCCTTGCCTTCGAAGGCGTGGCCGATGAATTGGAGGATCCATCCGATCACGAATAGTCCCAGCGCGTAGGGCCACAGGCGATGGAGGAAAAGGCTGGCGAGAAGAACGGCGACCGAAACCAGAATCGTAGGAATGCCGAGGGTGTGGCAGATGCGATTGATGGGGTGTTGGTGGCTGCTGGAGTATTGCGCGATCCACTGTTGACTGGTGCGGTTGCCTAGCATGGCGTCGCAATGATACTACGGGTTGTCGGGGGGATGGGACGTCAAAATCTCCACGTCAAAATCTCCACCCGAAGGTCCCTCCACCGCGCCGTCGCTTCGCTCCGGCTCGGTCGGGATGACAGGGAAATGAGAATGTATCTTTGAAGATCGCACTCGAAAATCGCGCTCCGGTTGAGGCTTCGGCTGCCGCGTGGTAGCATCCTTAGTTTTGGCAGGCGGGGTTAATGGAATGGTCGGGCTGGCCCGAGGTTCCTGTCCTTTAAATCTCTTCATGAGCCGTTTCCTTCCCACGCCTGCCGGAGGAGCCCAACTTGAAAGTCTATTCGGGAGCAAACATCAGGAATGTCGCGATGGTGGGACACGGGCACGCGGGCAAGACTTCGCTGGTGTCGGCCATGCTGTACACGGCGGGCGCGACCCCGCGGCTGGGGCGCGTGGACGACGGCTCGGCGACGACCGACTACGACGAAGAAGAAATCGCGCGGAAGATGTCGATCTCGACCGGAGCGGCCGTAGTCGAGTGGGGGACTTCCTCTGGAACGACCAAGATTAATATTCTCGATACGCCGGGGTTCAGCATGTTCGTCCACGAGGCCAAGATGGTGCTGCCCGTGGTGGACGCGGCGATTGTGGTGGTCGATGGCGTTGCGGGCGTGGAAGTCGTGACCCAGCGCGTGTGGAATTACTGCGAAGAGTACAAAACGCCGCGGCTGATCGTGGTGAACCGCATGGATCGTGACCGCGCCAATGCAGAGCGCGTGCTGGAATCGCTGATCAACGCCTTTGGGCGCGACGTGATTCCGATTGAGCTGCCCATTGGCAGCGAGAAGAGTTTGACCGGCGTAGTCGATCTGGTGCGCATGAAGGCCTACACCTACGAGCTGGGTGGGAACGGCAAGGGCAAAGAGACGGAGATTCCCGACAACATGCGGGCGCAGGTGCAGGAAGCCCACGAGATGCTGGTGGAGTTGGTGGCCGAGGGCGACGACAAACTGATGGAAAAGTTCTTTGAGGCGGGAACGCTCGGAGAAGAGGATCTGATTCCGGCGCTGCACAACGCGATCCGCGAAGACAAAATTTTTCCCGTCATCTTCAGTTCCGGGCTGGGCAACATTGGCGCGGACCGCGTGATGGATTTTATTGTTGACTACACGCCCGCGCCGTCGGAACACGAATGGGTGCAGGGCGAAGCGGGAGGAAATGGCGACGCTCCCAAGCGGCATGAATCGGACGCGGAGCCGGTTTCGTTGTATGTGTTCCGGACGGTGTCGGATGCGTTTGCGGGGCGGATTTCGTACTTCAAAGTTTTCTCCGGTGTGCTGAAGAACGATGCGGCTTTGCAAAACTTTGGCCGCGGCGGGCAGGAGAAGTTCGCGCATATCCAGGCCATGCAGGGAAAGACGGCGATTCCGGTGCCCGAGTTGCATGCCGGCGACATTGGCGCGGTGGCGAAACTGAAAGACACGCTCACCGGCGACACGCTCGGTGACAAGTCGGCGCCCATTCAGTATCCGCGGGTGAAACTGCCGGAGCCGGCGATTACGTTTGCCATTGAACCCAAGAGCCGCGCCGATGAAGACAAGCTGGGGCCGGGCATCCACAAACTGATGGAGGAGGATGCGATGCTGCGTTTCTTCCGTGATCCCCAGACGAAAGAATTTCTCATCGCGGGCACGGGCCAGCAGCATATCGAAGTGATTGTTTCGAAGCTGAAGAAGCGTTATCACACCGAAGTTGTTTTGAAGGCGCCGAAAGTGCCGTACCGCGAGACCATCCGCGGCAAGGCCGACGTGCAGGGACGCCACAAGAAACAGACTGGCGGCCACGGCCAGTACGGCGACTGCAAGATTCGGGTGGAACCGCTGCCGCGCGGCGGCGAGTTCGAGTTTGTGAACGATATTTTTGGCGGCGCGATTCCGAAGAACTACATTCCCCCGGTGGAAAAAGGAATTCGCGACGCGGCCGCGCGCGGTTATCTCGCCGGATTCCCCATGGTAGATTTTCGCGTCGTGCTCTACGACGGGTCGTATCACGATGTAGATTCGAACGATTTGTCATTCCAGATGGCGGGCCGCATTGCGTTCAAAAAAGCGATGGAAGTCGCCAAGCCTACACTGCTCGAGCCCATCATGGCGGTCGAAATCACGGTGCCCGACGATTTTGCGGGCTCGATCATGGGCGACCTGAACAGCCGCCGCGGCCGCATCCAGGGCATGGACAACAAGGGCGGCAACACCGTGGTGAAAGCCGAAGTGCCTATGTCGGAGATGCTGACCTATGGCGTGGAGCTGACGTCAATGACGCAGGGCCGCGGCAGCTTCAACATGGAAATGCATCACTACGATGTGGTGCCGGGGCAGTTGCAGGAAAAGATTATTGAGAAGGCGAAGGCGGAGCGGGGCGAGGTGAAGGAGGAGGAGGAATAAGGGCAGTTTTGAATATGGCAAAGGTCGGAGTGACGCGAATCCTTGTCGGCATGTCTCTGCTGGTGAGTTTGGCCGCGGAGCGGAATAGGCTGCTCCGGGAGAACGCCTTCCAGCGATTGAGGAGTGATTTGCCGATAGGGATCCTTCGACTGCGCATGAACGCCTTTCAGGCGCTCATGCTTCGCTCAGGATGACAAAGTGAAGGGGAGCTCAGAATGAGAATTCTTGTGACTGCTGTGTACTCTGTTGTTATTTTTATCTTCGCGGTGGCCGCGTTCTCCGGGGCCCAAACGCAAACGTTCTCCACCTCGGCTGGGCCGGTTAAGATCACCCCGCTTAATCATGCCAGTACGCTGATCGAGGCGGGCGGGAAGACGATTTATCTTGATCCGGCCAAGCCCGTGAAGTTCGCGGGACTTCCCAAAGCGGACCTCATTCTGATCACCGACATTCACGGGGACCACATGGACTCTGATTCGATCAAAGAGGTCAGCAAGGCGGACACGGAGATTTTCGCCGCGCCCGCGGTCGTGCAGACAGTTACCACCGGCAAGCCGATCGCCAACGGGGAGACGAAGACGTGGCAGGGGTGGACTATTGAGGCGATTCCGGCCTACAACTTGAAGCGCGGCCCGGCTGAAGGAAAACTGTTTCACGACAAGGGACGGGGTAATGGATACGTTCTCACCTATGGCGGCAAACGGTTTTATTTCTCTGGCGACACCGAGGGCGTGCCGGAGATGCGGGCGCTCAAGAACATCGACGTGGCGTTTGTGTGCATGAATCTGCCTTACACCATGCCGCCGGAAGAGGCTGCGGACGCGGTGAAGGCGTTCCATCCGAAGATTGCGATTCCGTATCACTACCGCGGGTCGGATCTCACGGTGTTTCAGAAAGGACTGGAAGGGACCGGGATTGAGGTGCGGCTGCTGGAGTGGTATCCGAAGTAGAGTCAAGCTGCGCTCGACCCTTCGGCTGCGCTCGGCGCAAGCTAGCCAGGGGCGGCTGTCTCTACATAAGCCTGCGATCTCCTTACGACTTGAAAATCTCCTCTACCGGCTTGCGAAATAGCTTTCCGATCCTGAAGGCTAGGGGCAGGCTTGGGTCGTATTTTTCCGTTTCGATGGCGTTGACTGTTTGGCGCGAGACGCCTAGCTTTTCGGCTAGGTCGGCTTGGGTCCAGTTCAGCTGGCCGCGAAGATCGCGCACGCTGTTCTTCACTGGTACCTCCGCTTGGCGATGGCGAGGCCCAAACCCCACAGCAGGATTAGGAGAGGAGCGACGAAGCTTACGTCGAATCTGGGCAAGCCGGCGTTCTGCTGAAATGCCCAGGTGAGCGTGATGAGGCAGGTGGCCAGGAAGCTGAAGGCGACGGCTTCCAATTGGATACGCCGCTCCAGTTCGTCGAGCCCGCGAAACATTCGCATGAAGCCCAGCATGGCGAAGATCGAAGGGATGATGGGTAGGAATGCGATGCAATAGCCCAGGGGCCGGTGCTCGTGGCCCCGCAACATCCACATCGAGATCGGAACGATGGCCGTGTAGGCGGCCATGGAGGTGATGGATATTTTGAGGTAGCGTTTGCCGGTGGCGTCCATTAAGATTCTCCGAGTCAAGCATGCTTGACATCTGGAATGTAAGGCACGCTTGACATCCGTGTCAAGGGGATTTTTCGGGCCAGGCGGGAGTTTGGATGGTGGGGCGTCACAGCCCCTTCAAGTCCGCTCTGTCGAAAATCCCCACTTCTCGCGCAAAGAACGCGCGAGAAATGGGGCACCCGGATTTTCATCGCCTTCGGGGCCAAAGGCTCATGCGCACTCAGGGCATGGCTTGGGCGGCTGCCCCTACATGATTGTTGCTGGAGAAAGGAATCGGGACCGATTCTGAGAAACCGGTCCCGATGCAAGGCTTGGTGCGAATCGACCCGCAGCTTACGGCTCGCCGAACAGGTCGGTCATGGCCGCTGTGCTGGCGTCGCAGGCGTGGTTCAGGCAGGGTAGGCCGAGGCCGCCTTCGATGGAGCGCAGCAGAGAGAAGTGGGTATAGAACTGTCCGCTCTGCACCTGATGGAAGCCGTAGTTGGTGTCGACGATGGTGACGACCTGATTGATGATGGGTTGGACGGCGTAGTCGTTCTCATCCCAAACCACGACGATTGCGGCGTGGCCGTGCTCCCATACGGGAGACTGGTGAATCGCGGTGACGATTTTCTGGACTACCTGGTCGCCCAGCTGAATCAGCGCGGGGTTCAGGCCAGCCTGGCCGCCGTTGTCGTTAGGATCGAATCCGCAGAAGGCGGTTCCGTTGCTGCGTCCGTGCTGGTCGTTGCACTGGTTGGGCACGATGTAGGAAAAATTGGGCACTTTGCCGGAAGCGAGATCACCCCACAGGCCCGTCAGGCCGTCGAAGCCGGACATCTGGGCGTAGCTGAGCAGCGGGTTTGTGCCCTGCTGAATCTCCCGGAAATAAACGAATGGGTTGTGCTTGGCTGCGTAGAGCTGGACGATTTCGCCGGACGACAGCGGCGGGTTCAGCTGCGGGTTGATCTTGGAGAAGTTGGTAAGGTTGGTAAAGTTTCCGTCGCTGTAATTCACCAGGTTCGGGCCGGTCATGGGCAGGTTTTCCTGATACGTCTTCCAGGTCTTGCCGGCGGCCACGAGCTGGTCGGCAATGGTGATTCCGAGGGTGGTGGAAACCGCCGGGTACCAGGTTTTGCCGTCGATATTAATTTCGCAGGGAGGTCCGGTGACCTCGTTGGTGCAGTCGAGGATCGGAGTCTCGGCATCGGTTCCGCTGCCATGGATGGGGCAAATGGCCGGGCTCGCCGGGCTGTCGGTGTTTACAGTTCCGGTGGAGAGGTTGGTTGCGCAGGCGCCATTGTGCCAGTCCGAGGCGTTGTCGCTATGGACGCCAAAGTTCGATCCGCCCACGGTCTCAAGGTAGTTGGTCAGGCTGGGATGAGCGACGGCGAAGTAGTTCGTCGAGAGATTGGCGGAGCGGGCGTACTTGTTGATCCACGGGGCGTTGGGGTTGTTGAGGATTTCTCGATAGCCGTGGTTTTCCATCATGATCACGAAAACGTGGTCGAGATGGGGAATGCCTTTGGGGACGGCGCCTTCCTGCGCCACCAAGGTACCAGTGAGTGCGGTCAAAAGGGCCAGAGCGAGGGTGGTTTTCTTCATGTGTTGTCTCCTAAATTTTCGGATGGGACTTGCTTTGGTCTCGGAGCTCGAGTTCCGGGCATTTTCAAATCGTGCCAGGAGGATGAGATCCAGCAGGGATCAACCAGACACCCTAGTGGGAATTTGTTACGGGGCGGTAACAGCGGGATTAAGATTCCGTGAATTCCGAGGAATCAGTCGGCGGATTGCGCGGCTTCGCATTTCGTTCTACCATCCGAACCAGTGGCTACGGCGAAAAACAATCCCAACCTGAACGCCAACCGCGAGCGCCTGGTGTCGGCAGCGCCGGTGGAAGACGATTCCTCGTTTGAACTCAAGCTGCGGCCGCAGCGGTTGGCGGAGTTCATCGGGCAGAAAAAGGTCAAAGAGAACCTGGCGGTGGCGATCGAGGCGGCGCGTTCGCGCGGCGAGGCCATGGACCACGTGCTGCTCTACGGTCCTCCAGGGCTGGGCAAGACGACGTTGGCCAACATTATTGCCAACGAGTTGGGAGTGCACTTTCAGCCGACGGCGGCGCCGCTGCTGCAGATCAAGGGCGATCTGACTGCGATCATCACCAACATGCAGGACAAGCAGGTGCTGTTCATCGACGAGATTCACCGGTTGCAGCCGGTGCTCGAGGAGTTGCTTTATTCGGCGCTGGAAGATTACAAGCTCGACATCATTATCGGGCAGGGGCCGTCGGCGCGCACGCACACGCTGGAAGTAAAGCCGTTTACCTTCGTGGGCGCAACGACGCGGGCGGGACTGATTTCTGCGCCGTTGCGGTCGCGCTTCGGCATCGTACTGCGGCTGGAGTTTTACACGCCTGCGGACTTGCAGGTGATTGTGGAGCGGTCGGCGGAAATCCTCGGCGTTGAAGTGGATGACGCGGGCGCGAAAGAAATCGCGGGCCGTTCCCGGGGCACACCGAGAATTGCGAATCGTCTGCTGCGGCGCGTGCGGGACTACGCGCAGGTGCGCGGCGCGGGCAAGATCGACGAGCCTACGGCGAAGGCGGCGCTCGAGATGCTGGAGGTCGATCGGTATGGATTTGACGAAGTCGACCGGCGTCTGCTGCTGACCATCATCGAGAAATATCAGGGCGGTCCGGTGGGAGTGAACACCCTGGCCGCGGTGCTGGCCGAAGAGCCGGACGCGATCGAGGAGATTTACGAGCCCTTCCTGATGCAGGCTGGGTTTCTGAATCGCACTCCGCGCGGACGCGTTGCCACGCAGCTGGCGTATGAGTACTTTGGGATTCGGCCCAATCGAAGCCAGAGTTCGTTGTTCTAGCTGGTTGTTCTAGAAGGAAGCGAAGGATGTGCCCCCATGAAGCGGATGCAGCAACTTACGGCGATCATCGAACGCGACGGCGACGAGTACGTCGGCCTTTGTCCCGAACTCGATATCGCGAGCCAGGGCGACACCATCGAGAGCGCCCGCGCTAACTTGCAGGAGGCCGTCGAGCTTTTCTTCGAGACAGCCGATCCGAGCGAAATCGAACGACGGCGGCGCTCCGAGTAAGAGTTCTAGACGTATCCCGTTCGGCAAACCTTACAAACATTATTTTGCTGTTTTGTCTGGACGTCGATGGTGTATCTTGCTCGATTCCGGCTTGGAGCGAGCGAGGGCGTTCTTGCGTTGGCGACGGGATCCGGGTCTGAGGGTGCGGCGGAGGTTGGTGACTGCGGTGGCTGTGGTGCTGGCCGCGACGGCGGCGTGTCCCCGCAGTGCTGCTCAGAATGCCGTCCCTTCGCAAGCTGCGGCTGCCCGCACGCAACCCGCGTCCCCCGCGTCCCCCGCGTTAGGTGCGCCCGCTTTGACGATTCCGCGGTTGCAGCGGCCTCCGGCTCTGGAAGATTTTCTCGGCATGCAGGCGCAGGGAGAAATCGCGGGGCAAATGGCGAAGGTCACCGGTTTTACGCAACGCAATCCCCACGATGGAGAAGCTGTTTCCCAGCCCACCGACGCCTACCTGGGCTACGACCAGAAAAACCTCTATGTGGTCTTCGTTTGCTTCGACGATCCGCGGAAGGTGCGCGCCCGCATGTCGCGCCGCGAAGACATCTACGACGACGATCAGGTTGAAATCATGCTCGACACGTTTCACGACCGCCGGCGGGCCTACGCCTTTCAGACCACGCCGCTGGCCGTACAATGGGACGCCATCTGGACCGAGGCGTCGCGGGCCGAGGTGAGTGGAAATTTTGACACCTCGTTTGACACGGTGTGGAATTCGCAGGGCAAAGTGACGAGCCAGGGTTTCGTCGTATGGATGGCAATTCCGTTCAAGAGCCTGCGGTTTCCGTCGACGAAGCAGCAGGAGTGGGGAATCATTCTGTATCGCGGGATCCATCGCCTGAATGAAGATTCCTTCTGGCCGCAAATTTCGCGAAGGATCCAGGGCCGGCTGGGCCAGGCGGCGACTCTGTACGGCCTGGAAGGAATTTCGCCGGGGCACAGCATTGACCTGATTCCTTACGGCCTGCTGCGCGGGTTTCGGGCGCTCGACACGCGCGATCCAGCGAATCCCTATTTTCAGCATGCCGAGGTGCAGGGCCAGCCGGGCATCGACGCGAAGTTCGTGATCCATGATCATTTCGTCGTCGACATGACCGCGAACCCGGATTTCAGCCAGGTTGAGTCTGAGGATCCGCTAATCACGGTCAACCAGCGCTATGCCGTTTATTTTCCGGAAAAGCGCCCGTTCTTTCTGGAGAACGAAGATTTTTTCCGCACGCCGATGGACTTGCTGTTTACGCGCAGCATCGCCGATCCTTCGGCGGGAATCCGCCTGACCGGAAAAGATGGGCCGTACTCGGTCGGCCTGCTCGCGGCCGACGACCGCAGCCCCGGGCTCGCCGTGCCTGATTACAGCCCGTACTCCGGCATCCGTTCCTATTTCACGATCGCGCGCGTGAGCCGCGACATTTTCCGGCAGTCCAGCGTGGGCGCCATGTATACCGACTGGGAGTGTCCGGCCACGGGCGAATTCAATCGCATTGGCGGCGTCGACACGCACTTGACACTCAACTCTACCTGGACGCTCGAAGGCCAGGCGGTGGTTACTTCCAGTAACCTGAACTTGAACTGCGAAGCGAACCTCTACCCGTTCAGTTCCGGCAACGCCGGCCACGGCAGTTACTCCGCCGGTCCGGCCGAGACACTGCAGCTGCAGCGCCAAGGATTGCACTTCGGATACGAGGGGACTTACAGCGACATCACTCCCGGGTTCGTTACGGTTCCTGGGTTCATCAACCGCGTCGACATTCGCGAAACGAAGCAGGAAGTGCGTTATCGCTTTCGTCCCAAGAAGGGCTGGATCGTCGCCTGGGGGCCGTCGCTCAATGTGCGCTACGACTTCGACCACACCGGCTTGCGCCTCGACACCGACTACGCTCCCTACTTCGTGATTCAAGGACGCGGGCAGACTGTTCTGTTTCTGAGGCCCTACCAGGAAACGCGGGAGCGGCTGCGTCCGCAGGATTTTTGTTTCTACGGATACATGGTGTACTGCGCCCCGACGAGCCTTGGTAATCAGGACTATCACCAACAGGACTATCATCAGCACACCAGCGGTGCCACGTTCCAGACCGGATATTTCAAAATGGCGACGCTCGCGGCGAGTTACTACTGGGGCGATGCGGTGAATTTTGTTGCGTCGCCAGACGTGCCCCCGGCCCCACTCACGCCCTACAACCAGCCGTTCGTGGCGCGGGAGGACACGGCCGCGGCGTCCTTGATTCTTCGCCCGATGAAGCCGCTGAAGATTGAGAATACTTATCTGTTCGAACGGCTGCGTGCGACGGATAGTGCCTACCTGTTTGAGCGGGCGCAATTTCCCGGCGCGGGCCACGGAATTTTCAACGATCACATTCTGCGCAGCAAGTGGAACTGGCAGTTCACGCCGCAGCTTTCGATGCGGGTCATCCTGCAATACAACTCGCTGCTGGCTGGGACTCCGGGCGTGGGATCTCCCTATACGTACTTGCCGACCCAGAAGCAGTTCAACGCCGACTTCCTCGTGACCTACCTCGTGCATCCCGGTACCGCGATCTACCTCGGCTACAACAGCGACCTGCAGAACCTGGACGTGGTCCCGGGGGTGGGCGTGTTCCAAACGCCGAGAGGGTACATCAACGACAGCCGCCAGTTTTTCGTGAAGGTCAGCTATTTGTTTCGATTTTGAAGGAAGTTGTCAGCTTTCAGCTGTCAGCCCGGAAACATCTGATTCGGTTGTCTTTGCTGATAGCTGACAGTCTGATGGCTGAGAGCTGCGCAGCATTGCCGAATCCTGTGGATATCCGGTAGAATCTAATGATTCGAATCGAGTTTAGGAAGTAGGGGTAAGCCTATTATGAAAGCAGCTATTCATCCGGCGTATAACGAAGTGCGCGTGCATTGCGCGTGCGGCAATACATTTATGACGCGCTCGACCCATAAGGGCGACATCGGCGTAGAAATTTGCTCGGCGTGCCATCCGTTCTTTACCGGCAAGCAGAAGCTGATGGACACCGCCGGCCGCGTGGAGCGCTTCCGGCGTAAGTACGCGAAGGCAGAGCCGGCGAAGAAGTAACTTTTCGCCACGGATTTACACGGATTCGCACGGATAGATCGGAAAATTGAGCCCTCGCTGCGGCGGGGGCTTTGTTTTGCGCCCGCAGGTAGAATAGGCAAGTGAAGAAGTTCTGGGACAACTCGTGTGGGGTCGACGCATGTGGCGCGGGCGCCCCTTCGGCAAGCTCAGGGCGGGCTCCCGCCCGCGAACTGCCGGTAACCGAGCCGAGGTCCCTGAAGCCCGTCCCCGCAAGCCTGACGATCGGCGGCGTCACCATTTCTCCCGCGACCGTGCTCGCGCCTATGGCCGGTGTTACGGACACGGTGTTCCGGCGATTCATCCGCAACCTCGGAGGATGTGGGCTGATTATGACCGAGTTCACCTCGGCGGACGGCGTGCTTCGCAAGAAGGATCAGAAGGCCAAGCGTTATCTGCATTTCTATGAAGACGAGCACCCGATTTCGGCGCAGCTTTTTGGAAGCGATCCGTGGGTAATGGCCGAGGCCGCGCGCATGGTTGAGGGACTGGGCTTCGACCTGGTCGACCTCAACCTGGGATGCCCCGCGAAAAAGGTCGTCAAGTGCAACGGAGGCTCGGGCCTGCTGCGCGATCTGCCGGCGATCGGGAAGATTTTCGAGGCGGTGCGCGGCGCCGTGAAGATTCCCTTCACCGTGAAATTCCGCGCGGGATGGAACGACGAAGAAATCGTCTGCGTGGAACTGGCCCGCATGGCGGAGTCCTGCGGGCTGGCAGCGGTTGCGCTGCACGCCCGCACCCGCGAGATGGGCTACAGCGGGAATGCCCGCTGGGAGTGGATCGCCGCCATCAAAGATGCGGTGAAGATTCCCGTGATCGGCAACGGCGACATTCGCAGCCCCGAAGACGCGTGCGCCATGGTCGCGCAGACCGGATGCGACGCGGTGATGATCGGGCGCACTGCGCCGTCGAACCCGTGGATTTTCCGGCAGATTGAACAGTACTGCGCGGCGTTGAGAGACGCCGGGGAGAATCTGAATGGGGAAGGGCATGACTTCAGTCGTGCCGTAAACGCGGAACCGGCTTTAGCCGCTGGGGGCCGCTTCTCTGTTCGCAACGGCGCACCCTCAGGGGCTAAAGCCCTGGACTTTCTAGCGCCCAGCGGCATGGCTGAAGCCATGCCCTTCCCATCCTTGCCTGCGTCGACAGTCGCATTTCGAAAAAGGCTCTATGAGGAGCCCACCGAGGGCGACCGCTACCAGATGATTCGCACCTATTTCCAGATGCTGATCGAGGAAGAGCTCCCCGATGCCGTCGGCAAAATGAAGCAGTTCGCGTCGTGGTTCACGCACGGAGTCCCGGGCGGCGCAGGACTGCGCAAGGCCATCTACGAATCCAAGAGCGCGCCGGAAATACTGATACGTGTCGAAGACTTCTTCGAGCGTCGGCTGGTTATTGGTGCTATAACTCTCTAGCGTAGGATTGGCGTAGTGGGTGGACCTGCTATGAAGTTGGTCGAGCGAGAATACAACTTTCTGGAGCTCGTTAACTGCGGCCTCATAGTCGTTGGCTTCTGGGCAGCAGGTAAGGTCCATCATGTTTGGCTGTTAAGTGCCTTCATGTTCATTGTCTTCCTCCTTTGCAACTACAGGGTTGTTTCTCGCGATGACGCCAGTGCCAATCCACTTGCCGCCAAGGCGCGCAAGCGGCTTTATCACTCGGTGTCGTTCTGGTGGCTCGTCGTGCTGGGTGCCTATTTTGTCTACGTGTTCGTGAACACAGGCTGGGTTTTCTGGTTTCTGCTGCTCTCCGGCGTACTCGGGGGCGGTATTGCTGCGTTGCTGCGGCGAAACCGTGGGTCCTCAACAACCGCCTAGACGTCAGCGAGAAGAGCTTAGGACTTATCCTTCGAGCCGCCCGGTGGCGCGGCAACTTTCTTAACCTCCACCGGTCCGCCGTCGTCTCCCGCGGTCCACGTGCCGACTAACCTGTCGTCGGTAAGGCGCATGGAAATGGTGCCGGGGCCGCCGGCGTCGAACTCGATGGTGACGTTTTCTCCCTGATGGGAACCGCCGGTGATGGGAAAATCCCCGTGCGAGGAGTTGATGGTGCCAGAGAGCGCGCCTTCCTTTTCGGTGAGATCGAAGGCGACGGTGATGACTTCGTCCGCTTTGTTCTTGGCCGTGCCTTCGTAGCGGCCCGTCAACGCGGTCTTGGCGGGCGCGCTCTTGTCTTTTTCTTTATCTTTATCCTTGTCCTGCTGGGCTTGTGCCGCGCAACCCAGAGCCAGCATCAGGCAGACGAGGAACCACCGTTCCGCCGCGAATAAGGCCTTAGCAATTTTTTTCTGGGACATTCGATTCATACTCCCTTCGCCACCATTTTTCCCGACTCATCCTTCTCTATGTACGCCCACGGCGTCTTTGGATCGTGGGTGAAGACCGTCACCCACTTCTGCGGGATCGCCTGAGCATAATACCGCTTCTTGCTCTCGATCGTCTGTAGCGGATACAGGTCGAAGCCCATGCCCCAGGTGATGTCGATGTGGGCGGTCGTGGGAATCAGGTCGGAGATGTAGCAGGCGATCGTGCCCTCAGGGACTAAAGGCCGCCCGTTTTTCTCGCTTGTCGGCACGGCTGAAGCCGTGCCCTTCCCGGTTGTGCCGCCGCCGGGGTGTCCGTTGACGATCACCGCTTGCATGTGCGCGGTGTGTCCGGGAAAGGTCTGCACCGAAATACCCGGAACAATTTCTTCTTCCCCATTGCCCTTCAGCAGGGTCATCTGCCCGCTCTCGACCAACGGATCGTAGTTCTCCGAGATGAAGCTGATGGAATCGCGTTCGCTGGGATGGCGCGCGTACTGCCACTCGCCTTCGGGGGCGTAGTATTTGGCGCGCGGAAACGTGGGAACGATTTTTCCATGTGTATCGCGCAGCGTGTTCCATCCGCAGTGGTCGAAGTGCAGATGCGTGTTGATGACGATATCGACGTCCTCGGGCGCAATGCCGCCTGCCGCGAGATTGTCGAGCAGCTGCGCCGGCTGGCCGTAGAACTTGATCATGCGATCGGAGAGTTTGTTGCCCATGCCGGTCTCGACCAGCACGATCTGCTTGCCGGTGCGCAGATTCTCCGTGCGAATAAGCAGCGAGTTCAGTCCGGTGGTGACGTAATTCTTATCGTCGGCTGCGACCTTGCGCGACCACATCACTTTCGGCACGACGCCGAAAAACGCGCCGCCGTCGAGCGGATAAGTGCCGTCAGAAAAAACGCTGAGTTCGAAGTCGCCGAGCGTGAGCCGGTGCATAGAGCTAGTGTGCCACAGGGCTGTCCCACTTCTCGCGAGGGGGCTGCATTCAGGTTGCGAGGACCCAGTTGCATAGGTCCTTCGGCCCGCAAAAGACGCGGGCCTCAGGATGACAGGGCGCCATGGGTGAGTTGGCGGCCCTGAACCTTCCCGCATTCTTGGCGCATCTAATGTTTATCAGTTCATTACTACCAGAAGATAATTGCTAACGGAGAAATGCCATGATTCAGATTCGTGCGGGCCAGGAGCGTGGAGGCGGAAACCACGGCTGGCTCAAAACTCATCACACTTTCAGCTTCGGTGATTATTGGGATCCGAAGTGGATGGGATTCCGCTCGCTGCGCGTCATCAACGAAGACTGGGTCGCGCCTAACACCGGCTTCCCCACGCACCCGCATCGCGACATGGAAATTATCACCTACGTTCTCGAAGGCAAGCTGGAGCACAAAGACAGCCTGGGAACCGGTTCGGTGATTCTGCCTGGCGATGGGCAGCGGATGACCGCGGGCAGCGGCATTCGCCACAGCGAGTTTAATCCGTCGACGACCGACGCGGTGCATCTGCTGCAGATCTGGATTCAGCCGGAGAAGGCAGCGCTGCCGCCGAGCTACGAGCAGAAGTCGTTTCCCGAGGTGGAGAAGAATGGGAAGTTGCGGCTGATCGCGTCGCGCGAGGCGAGCGAGGGATCGGTGAAGATCAATCAGGACGCGAAGCTCTACGTCTCGCTGCTCAAGTCCGGTGAAGAAGTCGGGCACGAGTTCGCCGCTGGACGCCATGGCTGGCTGCAGGTAGCTCGTGGCGCAGTCGAGGTGAACGGAAAGGCGCTCGCGCAAGGCGACGGAGCGGCGATCAGCGACGAGAAGAACGTCAGCATCAAAGGCACTGACGACGCGGAAGTGCTGCTCTTCGATCTGGCATAAATCAACCTCTTGGCCACGGATTTGCACGGATCAACACGGATAATTCTCAAGCAGGGTTATCCGTGGAAATCCGCGAGATCCATGGCTTGGTTTTGCTAGTCTCTTCCCATGCAGCGGCCCGCTGGCGTTACTGTCATTTCCGCGCTCTTCTTCTTGGCCGCGATTTATCTTTGGATCATCGCGCTCGTGAAGTTGCTCGCGCCGGAGGCGATTTCGCTCATGAGCGGAGCGCAGTTCATGTATGGACTGGAATTGGCCGGACCTTACATGGCTCTGCTGGTCGGAGCCGCCTACGCGCTCGTCGCATGGGGATTGTTCCGTCTGCACAACTGGGCGCGCTGGGCCGCGATGGTGGTCATGGTGCTCGGAGTGGCAGCGCTGGTGCCGACGATCTCAATGGCCGACATCGGCGGTCCCATTTTATGGTACGGATTGCAGATCGCATTGCGCGTCGCGGTTGGCTGGTATCTGGCGCAGGCGCCCGCAGTCGTGGAAGCGTTCGCCGCCAAAGGCCAAGAACGCTAGCCACGGATCTGCACGGATTCCCACGGATCAATTTTTAGGTTCTTGGTCTATCCGTGGAAATCCGCGTGATCCGTGGCTAAGGTTTTATTCTTCGTGCAGTTCGCGAATCCAGATGTTGCGGTAGCGCACGGGATCGCCGTGATCCTGCAGGGCAAGGGGGAGCTTGTCAGGCCCCGGTTTGTAGGGAGGACGCTCGCCGTGGGCGGTCGGGCCGGTCAGCTCGACGTTGTCCTGCACGAGCACTCCGTTGTGCAGCACTGTGACGCGCGCCGGTCGTGTGAGCTTGCCATCTTTGAAGTGCGGACGGTGAAAGATGATGTCGTACGTCTGCCACTGCGCCGGAGGACGCGCGGCGTTCACCTGCGGCGGATATTGTCCGTACTCCGCGGCCGCCTGGCCGTCGGCGTACGTCTTGTTCTGGTACGAGTCGAGTACTTGAGTCTCATACAGGCCCATCAGGAAGACGCCGCTGTTGCCGCGTTCCTGGCTCTCTCCCACTCCTGGAGAGGGCTCGGCGAACTCCACGTGCAGCTGGCAATCTCCGAAAGAATCGCGCGTGGCAATGTAGCCAGTCTTCGGTGCGACCTCCATGTAGCCGTTCTCAACCTTCCATTTCGCGGGCCCGCCGCCTTCGGCGCTGACCCAGTGCGAGAGATCCTTGCCGTCAAAGAGCACCACGGCGTCGGACGGAGCGCGCCCGGGCGTTTCCTGTGTGCTCGAGGTTCCGGGATCGATGACTGGCGGCACCGGACGATTCGGGTCATGAATCTTCCACTTCATCGGAGCTTGGGCAGTGGAGAGTTGGGCGAGCGAAATCAGAAGGACTGCGGTGAGTGACGAGAATGTTCGGGTCATGTGCGGCGCCTCGCGCGCCGGAGAACATGATACCGAACTTTGCCACGGATCAACACGGATTCTCACGGATCAAAGCCAGTTGCAGGTAATTTGATTCACAACGCGAGCTTCGCTCGGCGGGACAGCCGAGGGCGGCTGTCCCCACACTGGACTTCGTTGACTGTCACTGCTTTGCTTTTGCCGGCTGCTTCTCGCCCACGCGCGGGCTGACTTCGAACGTCATCTTGCCCGCTTTTTTGTCGGCGCCGACGATCACGTGATCGCCGTGCAGCACCTCGCCGTCGAGGATCTTCAGGGCCAGCGGATCCTGCACCAGCTTTTGGATCGAGCGCTTCAGAGGGCGCGCACCGAAGTTCGGGTCGTAGCCCTGGGTGAAGAGAAGTTCCTTCGCTGCGTCCGTCAGTTCGAGCGAAATCTTGCGGTCGGCGAGCAGGCGGCGAACGTCTTCCAGGCGCAAGTCGACGATTCGCACGAGCTGTTCCTTGCCCAGCGGGCGGAATATGATGATGTCGTCGACGCGGTTCAGGAACTCGGGCTTGAAGTGCGCGTGCAGAGCCGTCAGGACCTGCTTCGAGGCCTCCTCGAACTGCTGCTCGGAGCGAGGGCTCTCGGCCTGCAAGAACGACGAGCCGATGTTCGACGTCATGATCAGGATCGTGTTCTTGAAATCGACGACGCGGCCTTTGCCATCGGTGAGGCGGCCATCGTCCATCATCTGCAGCAGAACGTTGAAGACGTCGGGATGCGCTTTTTCGATTTCGTCGAAGAGCACGACGGCATAGGGGCGGCGGCGGACCTGCTCGGTGAGCTGGCCGCCTTCCTCGTAGCCGACGTAGCCCGGCGGTGCGCCGATCAGGCGCGCGACCGAGTGCTTCTCCATGTATTCGGACATATCAATGCGGAGCATGGCGTGCTCGTCGTCGAACAGGAATTCAGCGAGGGCGCGCGCAAGTTCGGTCTTGCCAACGCCGGTTGGGCCTAAGAAGATGAACGAGCCAATGGGACGCTTGGGATCGCTGAGTCCCGCGCGGGAGCGGCGAATCGCATTGGCCACGCGCTCGAGAGCCGCGTCCTGGCCGACGACGCGCAGGCGCAGGCGCTCTTCCATGGTCACCAGTTTTTTAACTTCGCCTTCGAGCATCTTTGAAACTGGGATTCCGGTCCACTTGGAGACGATGCGCGCGACGTCTTCCTCGTCGACTTCCTCCTTGAGCATGCGCTTGCCGCCCTGGTTTTCCATTTGTTTGCTGAGCTTGGCGAGTTCCTGCTCCGCTTGCGGAATGAGCCCAAATCGAATTTCGGCGACGCGCTCGTTATTGCCCTTGCGCAATTCGGTCTGCTCTTCGGCTTTCAGCTTTTCGATCTGCTCTTTGAGGGCGCGAACGCGGGCGATGAGATCCTTTTCTTTTTTCCAGTTCGCCTTGAGCGTGTTGGATTTCTCGCGAATTTCCGCGAGCTCTTTCTCGATAACCCCTAAACGCTCCTTCGAGTTTGCATCGTCTTCCTTCTTCAGCGCCTGCTTTTCGATTTCCAGCTGCGTGGCTTTGCGGTCGAGTTGATCGATGTCTGTAGGCAAGGAATCGATCTGGATGCGCAGCGAAGACGCGGCTTCATCGATCAGGTCGATGGCCTTGTCGGGCAGAAAGCGGTCGCTGATGTAGCGGTGCGAGAGGGTGGCCGCGGCGACAATGGCCGAGTCTTTGATGCGCACGCCATGATGCACTTCGTACTTTTCCTTCAAGCCGCGGAGGATCGAGATGGTGTCTTCCACGTTGGGCTCGCCGACGAAGACGATCTGGAAGCGACGTTCAAGGGCAGTGTCTTTTTCGATGTACTTGCGGTATTCGTTCAGCGTGGTGGCGCCGACGGCGCGCAGTTCTCCGCGGGCGAGCGCGGGCTTCAGCATGTTGGAGGCGTCGATCGCGCCTTCGGCGGCTCCGGCGCCGACCAGGGTGTGCAGTTCGTCGATGAAGAGAATGATCTGGCCCTGCGAGTCTTCGATTTCTTTGAGGACGGCTTTGAGGCGGTCTTCGAACTCGCCACGATATTTTGCGCCGGCCAGCATGGCTCCGAGATCGAGCCCAACCACGCGCTTGTCCTTGAGAGCTTCGGGCACGTCGCCGGAAATGATTCGTTGGGCGAGGCCTTCGACGATGGCGGTTTTGCCGACGCCGGGCTCGCCGATGAGCACGGGATTATTTTTGGTGCGGCGCGAGAGAACCTGGACTACGCGGCGGATTTCTTCATCGCGTCCGATGACGGGATCGAGCTTGCCGCGGCGGGCCTGCTCGGTGAGGTCGCGGGCGTATTTGTCCAGCGCCTGGAACTTTGCTTCGGGATTCTGGTCGGTAACTTTTTGCGAACCGCGGACGACTGCGAGGGCTTTCAAGATGGCTTCGTTGGTTGCGCCGTGGCGGGCGAGGATCTGCTGGCCAGGGTCGCGCTTGAGCTGCGTGATCGCGAGCAGCAGGTGCTCGGTGGAAACGTATTCGTCCTTGAAGTTGGAGGCTTCTTTAAATGCCTGCTCGAGCAGCTTGTTAACTTCGTTGGAGAGCGTGACCTGGGCGGATTCTCCGGAGACCTTGGGGAGCTTTTCGAGCTCTTTGTAGACTTCGGCCAGGACGGCTTGCGGGCCGATGCCGATTTTTTCGAGCACGGGCGGGACGATGCCTTCCTTGTCCTCGAGCAGCGCGGCGAGCAGGTGGATCGGGCGCAGCTCGGGATTGCCGTGCTCGGAGGCGAGCTGGTTCGCGCGCTGGACGGCTTCCTGCGCTTTGACGGTGAATTTATCCCAACGGATGGGCATGGACGTTCCTCTACTTTCGTTTTGTCATTCTGAGCGAAGCGAAGAACCTATGCAATATGTGGGACGAGAAAAATTACACTGGTCCTTCGCTTTGCTCAGGATGACACGAATATTTCTTCCACAAAAAGTTGGGAGGCGGTCACGTGTGCCGCCTCCCATGGACTTCAGGGGCTAAAAAGCCCTCATCGATTCTTGCCTCTTTTCGCTGCGCTAAAGCGCCGCTCTTCCACGAAGCCTGCCGGGCTTCGCCCGGCCGGACAGCCGAGGGCGGCTGTCCCAACATGAGCAACTCCGATTACGCGGCTTTGCTTGGGCCCTTCGCTTCGATGGACTTCTCGCTGCCGATGTTGACCTTGATCTGTTTCGGCTTGGCTTCGGCCTTTTTGGGAAGCGCGATCTTCAGCACGCCTTTGTCGTAGGTGGCCGAGACGTTCTCGGTGTCTACGGTCTGGGGCAGGGTGAAGGTGCGGGTGAAGCTGCCGTATTGGCGCTCCACGCGGCGGTAGTTCTCTTCTTTCTCTTCCTTCTCGATCTTGCGCTCGCCGTGCACGGTGAGGGTGTTGTTTTCCACGCGGACGTCGATGTCTTTCTCGTCGATTCCGGGCACTTCGATCTTCAGGGTGACCTTGTGCTCGTCTTCGTAGACGTCGACGGCAGGGGCAAAGCTGGAAGTGGTCAGAGACTCGTCGCGGTCTGCGGCGCTGTAGGAATCGCGGAACACACGGTTGATGCGGTCCTGCAGGGTGGCAAACTCACGGAACGGCTCCCAACGGGTTAGAACGGTCATGGCTAAATCCTCCTTCAGAATTTGGTGGTTCAAAGCATTAGACGCTACATTAGCGCAAAAGAAGCATACAATATGAGTGTCGCACTATCAAGCATAAAAAGAACAGCAGGTTCCCTCCACTGCGCCGTCGCTTTCGCTCCGGCTTCGGTCGGGATGACAATGCATTTAATGTATTATTTTCAATGGCTTACGGTCGCGATGACGCATTTCAAGTACGACGTTTCAGGGACATTGAGCAGAATGGGGTGGTCTTTGGCCTGTCCACGGACCTCGAGAAGGCGGAGCGTGCGGTGGGCGTCCAGGGCGGCCGAGGCCAGCATTTCGAGGAAGTTGGACTGGCTGACGTGGTAGGAGCAGGAACAGGTGACAAGGATTCCGGCGGGGCGGAGCATTTTCAGGGCGCGAAGGTTGAGTTCCTTGTAGCCGCGGAGGGCGGCGTCGAGGTCGCGCTTGCTTTTGGCGAAGGCAGGCGGGTCGAGAACGATGGTGTCGTAACGTCGGGCTTCGTATGTGTGAGCTGAGGACGAATAGTCCTTGAGCAGGTCGAAGGCGTTGGCTTCGATCCATTCGATCTCTTTTGCCTTCAGAAGCGCGTCGTTCAGGGCTGCGTTCTGGTCGGCGACTTCGAGGGCGGGGCGGGAGCTGTCGACTCCAGTGACTTGGGCGCAATGCGGGGCGAGGTGAAGGGCAAAGCCTCCCTGATAGCAGAAGACGTCGAGCGCTTCACCCTTGGCATAGCGGGCGGCGGCGGCGTAGTTCTCTCGCTGGTCGAGGAAGGCTCCGGTCTTCTGACCTTCGAGCGCGTCGAAGCGGAACTGGACGGAATTCATGGTGAAGGTGGTGGCGAACTTTTGGCCTTGCAGCAGACCCGACGCGCGAGGCGGCAGGGTTTCGAGTTCACGGACGCGCGGGTCGACGCGTTCGACGATGGAAGCCGGGTGGAGGAGGGCGGTCAGTTCGGCCAGGATCGATTGGCGCACGTGGTCGGCGTCCATGGCCTGAGTAAGGATTTGGATCGAAAGAATGTCGGCGTACCGATCGACGATCAGGCCGGGGAGGAAATCTGCTTCGCTGAAGATGACGCGGTAGGCGTCGGTGTCTATTACCAGAGGCGCGCGATAGGCGATGGCTTCGGCAATGCGATGGCGAAGCAGAGCGGGAAGATCCGTGACGGGCTCGTGGGAGGGTGTATCACGCGAGATCATGCGGATCGCGATCTGCGAAGAGCTGGAGTAGAGGGCGAAGCCGAGGGGCTTGCCGCGGTGGTCGGTGACGCGGACCAGGGAGCCGGGTAGGACGGAGTCGGCGGTAACGATGTCGGAGCGGTAAACCCAGACGTGGCCGTCTTTCAGGCGGGCCGCGCCGCGGGGGGAGACCTTGACCGTTGGAAGACTCGCGGAGGCTGGCTCTTTGGGCATGCTGCCATCTTAAACGTATGAGGCACTCGTGCTGCAGGCAGGGTCGAGCTGGCGCTCGACGACCGGGCCAAGGGGCCCGGTCCTCCCAGGGGCCCGGTCCTACACAAACAAACCTACGACAACAAAACCAGGCGGACGAATGCGTTCACCGCTACGTGGGATGCCTAGCTGGCGGCTTGTTCGGTGGGGGCGACGGGAGCTTGCGGCTTGACGTGGGAGCCGGTGGCGGCTTCGTGGCGGGCCAGGTCGAGGTCGGCCCGGAGCGTGTCTAGGGCGACCATGGGGAGCTCGGTGCCGAAGGCGTCGAGTTCGTTTTCGGTCCAGCCGCCGTTCAGGCGCATGGCGCCGGTGATGTCCTCGGGGAAGGCCTGGCGATAGTCGCCTTCGCGGATCAGGATGTCGCCGATGAGTCGTCCGGTGTGCACGTCGTAAACGCGGCGGCTGGATTGGCCGCGGGCCGTGGTCAGGCAGAGGAACACCTCGCCGATGCCGTTGAATTCCGCGCGGTAGTACCAGGCTTGAGGGGCGTCGATCTTGGGATGATGGCGTTTGGCTCGCGTGGTTGAAGGTTTCAGATCCGCCATCTCTTCGGCGGGATTGAAGTAAAGAATGCGCTGGCAAGAATCGCAGACGATGGTCTGGGTGCCGGAGCGGACTTCGTTGTACGTCTGCGGCCTGAGCATGACGCGGCAGGCCATGCATTTCTGATCGCGGACTTCGGAGAGGCCGCTGCCGCGAAACTTGGAGACGCGCTCGTAATGGCGGAGCAGGTCTTCGTTGACGCCGGTGCGAATCTGATCGCGCTTGGCGCGCCACTCGGCGAGTAGCTTTTCGTCTTTGGCGGTAAGCTGGCGGGCTTCTTCTTTTTCTTTCTCGATCTCGGCGGTTTCGGCCTTGAGCTCGGCTTGCGCGGCTTTGACTTCTTTGTCGCGGGCGTCGGCGTTCACCATCAGCTCGAGAATCTTGTCTTCGTTGGCGGCGATTTCTTTTTCGGCGAACTGGATCTCGTGCAGCAGGGCCTTGTACTGGTCGTTCGTCTTTACGTCGAGCGACTGGTCGCGATATTTGGAAATTTTGCCGCGGAGGTCGCTGATAGCGGTGTCGTACTTGCGGCGGGCGGCTTCGTCGGCCTTGACGGAGGCTTGCGCCTTGTCGAGTTGGGCCTTGGTGCCTGCCAGTTTCTGCTCGATCACGGCGACGCGCTTAGGAAACTCTGCAACTTCATCCTGCAGACGGCGGATTTCCTTGTCGGTGTCTTGCAGTTTCAGCAGGTTTTCTATGTCAGGAAGCATTGAATATGTATTGATTCTAGCACGCGTTGGGGGGGCATTTCTGGGCTGGTGCGAGTAGTGTCCGGAAACGCGCTCAACCCCAGAGATTACTCGCTTGGCGAGGTTTTCCTGGCGCATGATATCGTGTCGTCGTCGAAGGTTGTGGCGGGGAAGAAAGTTCCGCAAGCAACCTTCATCGAAGATACTTTTTTCGAGCACAGGCGTCGAAGAGATTGTGACTCCCTTGCGAGAGCGCGCCCCAGAAGCGCTCCCGCGCCCTGGAGCAAAATCATGAGCGCCACCCTAACTTCCGCTCCGCTTGCAGTCAACGCTGCGCCGAAATCCCGGATCGCATCCATCGATCTGATTCGCGGTGCGGTGATGATCCTGATGGCGATCGATCACGTCAGGGTCTATTCGGGTCTTCCTGCGGGAGGCCCCACAGCGGGAATCTTTTTCACTCGCTGGATCACCCATTTCTGCGCGCCCGCATTTATCTTCCTGGCCGGGACCAGTATATTTCTCTACGGTCGAAAGCACTCGGACGTGTCGCGGTACCTTCTGATCCGCGGCGCGTGGCTGATTTTCCTCGAACTTACGTTTCTGCGGGTGGCCTGGACCTTCAATTTCGATTTCCTGCATTACGAGATGGCAGGCGTGATCTGGGTCATTGGGTGCTGCATGATCCTGATGGCCGGATTGGTGAAACTACCGGCGCCTGTAATCGGCACGCTCGGTGTGGTCATCATTGCGGCCCACAACCTGATGGATTCACACATGGGCAGACTGCTCGATGGCCTCGACCAGAACCGGCTCTCCGGTCTCTGGAAGATTTTCTATGTTGGATTTTTCGCCGGGCCAGTTCAGATTGGTCCGCATGGGCCGAACCTGATCGTGCTTTATTCAATCATTCCGTGGATCGCCGTGATGGCGGCAGGTTATGGGTTCGGGAAGATCCTGACTCTGGAGCTTGCGCAAAGAAGGCGTCTGTGCCTGACGATCGGACTCCTGGCCGTGGGCCTTTTCCTGGTGCTGCGGGGATTCAACTTATATGGAGATCCGCGTCCGTGGCATGCCGCCGGGCAGGGACGGAACGGTGCGCCCGCGATGCCGTCGCTGTTTTCGTTCCTGAACACCACGAAGTACCCGGCGTCGCTCTCCTTCCTGCTCATGACACTGGGCCCCATCATCACGCTGATCCCCTTGGTCGAGAACCTCGGCGGCGCTCTCGCCCGCCGAATCATCCTTTTCGGACGTGTGCCGTTTTTCTTCTATATGCTTCACATTCCCTTGATCCACTTCCTCGCACTGATCGTGTCCAAAGTTCGGCTGGGCTTCGTCAGCCCGTGGCTTTTCACCAACCATCCCATGGGCAATCCGGAGCCGCCGGAGGGTTACGTCTGGAGTCTGCCGCCTCTTTACCTGATATGGGGGATCACCATCGTGTTGCTCTATTTCGCGTGCCGGTGGTTTGCCGCGCTCAAGGCAAGGAGAAACGACTGGTGGCTTCAATACCTGTAACAGCCTGCCCTTAAGCGGCGACCACTAGCCGCACCTGCCTTAGTGGCGCCGAGCCGAGGCGGGTCGGTGTACACTCTTTCCTTCGCCCTTGATGCATCTGCAGTCACTACTTTTCTGTGAGGTCGCTTCGTGAAAAGACAGATTTCTTTTATTGCTTGCTTTGCCGTGCTCGCACTCTTCTTCGCTGCCATTTCTGTCGCGCCGAGTGCGGCGCAGACTTCTCCGACGAAGCCTCTGACCATTGAAACCATCTATCAGCCCGGCGGATTGGGCGGGCGCGGCCTTGAGAGTGCGGAGTGGAGTCCTGACGGCACCAAGCTCACGTATGTGCAGCGCGACGAAAAGGGAGAGAATGGTGAGCTGTGGTACGTGGATGCGTCCACGGGCGAGAAGAAGATGCTGGTGAGCGCGGCGAAGCTGGCGTCGCTCGATCCGGACGTGAATAAAGTGAAGAACGAGCGGGAGAAGGAGCGGCGGACGCGGTATCGCGTGGCGGCATATTTGTGGGCGCCGGATTCGAAGCATTTGATTTTCGATTCGCAGGGGCAGCTGTGGCTCTACGACTTGGGCACGGAGACCGCGGTGCAGTTTACTTCTGCGGGCGATCCCAGCGGAGATCCGAAGTTTTCGCCCGACGGCGCGCACGTGGCCTACGTGCGCAAGCACAATCTGTATGTTCGTCCGGTGAGCGGCAAGGATGAAAAGGCGCTGACGAAGGATACCGGCGAGAATCTGTTCAACGGCGATATCGACTGGGTCTACGCGGAAGAGCTGGGCGTGCGCAGCAATTATTTCTGGTCGCCCGATAGCAAAGAGATCGTGTTTCTGCACATGGACGAGACCAAGGTGCCGATCTATCCGATCACCGACTGGATGCCGACGCACCCCAACGTGGAGAACGAGAAGTATCCCAAAGTGGGCGATCCGAATCCGGTTGTGAAGCTGGGCGTGGTGGATGCGGACAAGGGCAAGGTGCGCTGGATTTCGCTGACCAGCGACGAGGAGTCGTATGTCCCGCGATTCGGCTGGGTGAAAGAAGGAGTGATTTGGGCTACGCTGGTGAACCGGGCGCAAGACAAGATGCAGTTGTTCTTTATCGACGCGAAGACCGGCAAGTCGAGAGTGGTGTTCACTGAAACAACGCCCGATTCATGGATGGATTTCGAAAACACTGAGATTCCCTTCCTGAAGACCAGCGGCGGTTTTCTCTGGCGGAGCTGGCGCGACGGCAACACGCACATCTATCACTACAGCTTTGACAAGCAGAACCCGATGGCGGCCGATGCGAAGCTGGAAGGGCAATTGGAGAAGGGCGATTACGAAGTGCTGGGAATTGAGGGCGTGGACGAGGCCGCGGGCACAGTGTTTTTCGCGGCGAATAAAGACGATCCGCGGCAACGGCATATTTTTTCGGTGCAGCTGGATGGCTCGGGGTTCAAGGCGCTGACCTCGGAAGAGGGAATGCACGCTGGAAATTTCAGCGACGACGGTAAGCACTATACCCACATGTATTTTGGGCCCGAGAAGTCGCCGAGCATTTCGCTGTGCGCGGTGGGAGGATCGTGCAACCCGGTGTGGGCGGCGCGCGATGCCGTTGCCGAGTATGGGCTGCGCGCACCGAAGTATCTGGAGTTCAAAGCGGACGATGGGACGGTGCTTTACGGACGGTTGCTGCTGCCCCCGGATGCCGCGGCCAGCGGAAAGATTCCGCTGATCATTCATATCTACGGTGGGCCGGCGGGGCAGATGGTGACGAAGTCGACGCCCGATCCCTTTGACGAGATTCTGGCGCGGAAGGGCTTTGCGATTTTCGCGGTGGATAATCGCGGAACGCCGGGGCGGGATCGCAAATTCCAGACCGCGATCCGGCATGAATTTGGGGCGGTGGAGTTGAAGGATCAGCTCACCGCGCTGGATCAGCTATTGGTGCAGTATCCGCAGCTCGATAAAGATCGCATCGCGATCTGGGGATGGTCGAATGGCGGATCGATGACGCTGTATGCGATGACGCATTCCGACCGCTTCCGCGCCGGCGTGGCTGTGGCTCCAGTGACCGATGCGCGTAACTACGATTCCATCTACATGGAGCGCTACTTTGGACTGCTGACAGACGACAAGGCGGGATATGAACAGTCTGATGTGGCGACGGCCGCGGACAAGCTGCACGGGGCGCTGCTACTGGTCCACGGCACGAGCGACGACAACGTGCATTTTCAGAACAGCATTCAGATGATTGATGCGCTGATCAAGGCAGGCAAGCAGTTCCGGCTGATGATCTATCCCAACAAGACGCACAGCATTGCGGGGAATGACGCGAAGGTGCATCTGTACACGATGATTGTGGATCACTTTGAGCGGGAACTGAAGTAGGGCAGTTGCCAGTTGCCAGTGGCCGGTAGCCAGTTGCCAGTGAAAACGGGTGGGGCTCGGCGGACTACGCCGCTTTATTTGTGCCTGCCGGAACCTTTGCGCGGACCTTCCTTGGTAGGACTGCTCTCTTTGGTCGAACTGTCTTTCGAGGAGCTTTCCTTCGACGCGCTGTCTTTCGACGAAGAATCTTTCGAGCCGCTATCCGACTTTGGTTTCTCGTCCTTCTTTTCTTTATCCTTGTCTTTCGACCCGGAATCGCCGCCCGAGGAGCCCGGCGAAGAAGACTTCTTCGCGTAGTCGGTGACGTACCAGCCGGAGCCTTTGAACTGGACAGCGGGGGCGGAGATCATCTGCTCGACCTGGCCGCCACATTCGGGGCACTTTTTGACCATCTTGGCGGAATACAACTGGATTTTTTCGAAGCGGTGGCCGCACTTCTTGCATTCGTATTCGTAAAGGGGCATGAGTGTGAGACGGTTGTGAGGACAACTGCGTCATGTTGATTCTAGGGGCGGCCGTTGGGCGCCGTCAATTTTGGTAGCGGGGATATACCGTGAGGGAAAAATTGTCGACCCCCTTGGGCGCCCCGGAGCCCCCGGTTTTGGCCGTCATCGGGGTGGAGCGTACGCGCAGCGTAGCGGGCGTCAAGCTCTACAATTTCGGAGTCAGGTTTGAGGCGAGTAGGCGCGCTGGAGCTGCTACATTATCGAGGTCAAGAATGTAATTCGCCCCTGGTGAGTGGCCATCCCCCGCGCTTCGCTTTGGAACATTTCCGCCGTAATCGCCCAAATCAAAGCGGATCCCAGGAGGCGGAGAGCGGGCGAACGCGAGCGTCATCGTTGGGCGTTGGCGCTGGAGCGCGGGAGAACGGCGCCGCCTACCCCCACCCCCCGGGGAGGAAGAGACCCGCGATGGTGAATTCCGCCCTGGGATTTCGAGGGCAAATTCTCGAATCGCGATACCCCCTCGACCCTCTCGGCTCCCTGTTGGTGGCGTGCGTGAACGTGAGGCGGGGAAAACGGAGCGTGGGGGCACTCCAACCACGCTAGCAGGCCGCTCGCAACGTCCTTTCAAAAGGTGCCCGCCTTTTACGGCGTCACTTCAAACACAACGCCGTTGTTCGAGATGCCGCCTGAGCTTAGCGAACCATAGACGTTCCCTTGTCCATCTACGACCACAGGCGAGAGGGATGGATAATAGCCGTCACCGCTGCTTGGCATAAATCGATGGAGGATTCTCTCGTTCCAGGTGCCACTGGAGCTCGGAACCAACTCAAACACTGTCCCGTAGTGAGCACCTCCCTGATTGGTCGTGCCATAGATCTTGCCGGAGTTACTCAGCGTCACTCCAGCATCTGGGTAAATTCCATCGTGGGGTCCGGCGAAGTTATGCAGGATCTTCTCCGTCCAGGTTCCATTCGAACCGGGTACGAACTCGATGACGCTCCAGGTCGAAGTGCCAAAAACGTTGCCTGAGCGATCGATGGCCATCGGGCCACCGTAACCATATGAGCCATCGGCGCCGCCTTTATAAATGTGCAGGATCTTGTCGTTCCAGCTTCCCGTGGCTCTCCGCACCAACTCGAAAGCAACTCCGTACTCATCAGACCCGCCGCTCGCCATCCCGAAGACGTCGCCCACGGAGTCAACTGCTAGCATTCCCCCGTAGGGGGCGATGCCGTCAGACCCTCCCGAAAAAGTGTGCAAGACTTTCTCAGTCCAAGTTCCATTAGGTCCACTTTCGAGCTCAAACACACCGCCGAATGTGGAATTGCCATCGGATAAGACTGCGGAGCCGAGATAGCCGTATAGGTTGCTTCCGCTGTCAATCGTCAGGCCGGACTCAAACGTCACGATGTCTGTTCCTCCAGTGAAACTGTAGATGATCTTCTCGGACCACATTCCGTTCGATCCCGGCGAAAGCTCGAAAATTCCACCGGCGCCGTTGGTCCCACCCAGCGGTGCCATCCCATACAGGTTTCCCTTCGCATCAAAGACGAGATTTGAGGTCGGCAAGGCAACGTCTGAGGTGGAGAAAGTGAACGAGTAGAGCAGGGTCTTCGTCCATGCGCCCCCGCCCGGGCTCAATTCGAAAACCGTTCCGCCGCCGTTCGCGCCCCCACTTTCCGTTACCCCATAAAGGTTCCCCTTTGTGTCGAGAACGACCCCGCCCTGAGGGCTCGTTCCATCGGTGCTCCCAGTGAAGCTATAAATGATTTTTTCGGTCTGACCTTTCGCCTGCGGCGTCGACAGCGTTAATGCGACGATCATCGCAGTGACAAACGAAAAGATGAACCTGTGGATACTCTGTTGCATGATATTCACTCCGGAAATACCAAGGTAGGGAAAAGCGGAACGCCACGGAGTCTATCAGAAAAATGCGAGAAGAAGTAGTGTGCTGAATTCGTACCGCACTTCTTTAGATCAGTCTCTAAAATGCAGAAAGGGCGTTCACCCACGTGAGGCTCTCGGCCTTTACGAAACACGCCGGAAAAAGTGTCCCAGCGTAACAAAAAAGTAAACAGGTGTTTAACGAAGTAGCACAACGCTGTTACCCCTCCCATCGCCGTAACATTTGACAAAATTCGAAGCCCTCGATCTTGAGGATATATATCGTGACGCGATATGTTATTGGGCGCGGAGGGCGCGAGAGATTGGGCTCTACAATTTCGGACTGAGTTTGCGGGCTAAATAGCTAAGAGGGAGAGCGAGCGAACGCCCACGCGCGCGGGCGGCCAGGTCGACCACGGCACTCCAGGCTCACATCCTCAACTTAATCGCTAGACATTTGGGGGGGCGACAATTTTTCCCTCCCGGTATATCCCCGTCAATTTTGGGAGGGGTGATCTATCTGGCGTCCGGCCCTTGCCGCAGCCTTGCGCTGGCAGGGTTACATCCTGGGCAAGGATCGTTCTTGACGTAACGATAGAAGCGAGGTTGTCCCCGGCCGATCCAATAGGGAGCGTGGTAGTCGTCAATTCCCGGGCCCGCGCTCTTGAAGCTGAAAAAAACGTGGCGGGACGGCCGGACGACGATTCCAGCATGCCCGTGCCACACGATCAGATCGCCGGGCTGGGGGCGGGTGACGCGTTGAAAGCCTTCGACCCCGGCGTAGAGATCGTCGGAGTCCGCGTAGGCATAGGGGAATCCCGCGCGTTCGTAAATGGCGTGAACCAGGTGAGAGCAGTCGTGCTCAGAGTATCGAGGCACCTTAGAATCGAGCGCCGCGGAAATCACGCCCATACCATCGTCTGGAGTCAGGGTGCGATTCGCTTTTCGCGAGGGGTTCCCACTCGCGCTCGGCCCCGTGTTGTTGGAAGTCTCAGCTAGGCGAGGGGCCTGCTGCGCGGAGCAGACACCTAGAGCAAGCCCACAAAGCAGGGTCGCGATCATGGGTTTTCCCGGAGTCCGCATGGTCCACAGTTTGATGCAGAATTCGCCTTGTGGGGAGGTTACGGATGTGCAGGGACCAGATCGCGCGAAGCAGAGCGCCGGCCGGGCTGGCATGTCATCCCAGGAAGCGTTTCGGGGCGTAGCGGGTTTCAACGATGGCGATCCAATCGCGTCGCCGAGATATTGTTGCCAATCGACGCGCCAGTGTTGACAATTGGAGGGCCTAACATGTTAGCTCCCTTAAACCACTTCGCTTTGTACGTCGCCACCAACAGCGACTTCATCCCCGCCTTCCCGGTCGGAATTATTGCCTGCATCGTCTGCAACATGCGAAAGAGGGGCGAATTCGGCGGGTGGCTGCTCTTTTTCTATTGGCAACTTTTCTCGGGCGCGATGTTGAGCGTTTTTCTCTTTCTTAAGAATTTCCAGACGTACGTGCCAGAGAATTTCGCCACCCATGCTCCTATACATCATTGGTTCATGATCACGGCTATTGCGACAATCGTAATTCTCGCGCTTCAAGTGGCAGTGGGCACCATGCTCATCGTCGTCCGAAGCTGGGACATGCTGCAGTTCCTGCGAATCCTGTTGGCAGCTCAGGTCGTGGCGTTGTTCGCGGCACTCATTGTCGACGCCAACTACTTTCCCAACGGTGTTGCTTACAGGGTGGGAGGCTTAATTTCAGAGGGCATCTGGATGGCGTACTTCCTCATGTCTGATCGCGTGCGGCACGTGTTCAAGTGCCACGACTGGGAAACGATGGTAGAAACCATATATCCGGCCCCGAAAGAGCTCAGTATTTACTAGGCGCGAATTCTTCCTCAGCGTCGGGTAGAGGCTGCTTCCGTTCCTTCCACAATTGTTCCTGAGTGGCCGCGCTAGAAAATTCGAGATCAGCGGCAACTTGAATCTCCTGTTTGAGGAGATCGTTTCTCCTTAGATCAGTCTTAACCCAGCGCAGCGTTGCAGATGTGCTGGAGTGTCTCGCCGGAAACTTCTTGTCGTAAATCGGCAGTTCAATCTCCAGCCGATGCAAAACTACGTCGAATCTTTCCACCGCGGGGCCGATCTCTTTGTAAGCCGCGATTTGGGAAGGAATCGAGCCCCGCATCGAACCACGTACCTGCACAATGCCCTTACCCAGGCTCAGTCTCTCTGCCGAATCGGCCAGCAATTGGCCGGCTTCTTTGCCCATTGCGCCGATTGCCTCTCCCGCGACCGCGGAAAGACCCACAAAGAGCAGCAGAAATACGATGCTAAGCACCAATACTCGCCGCTGAACGGAAGCGTTCTGATCCCGGCTCTCGATTTTGTTCCATATCGAGGGCACAGGGATCATGAACCCCGCAGCGAGCACGGCGGCGATTATGGCGACGGGGAATATGTGCAGGTAACCATGCGCCACATCATCAGCGGTATTGAAGGCCAGGAGCGCCAGACAAAGAGAAAGGCCCAGCACCAAACCGACGAAGACTGCATACGGCGGCATTTGCGAGGAGGCTACTGGCTGGCCTGTCTCACGCTTATCAACAGTGTTTTCTGTCTGCACAGACGTGACTTGTGTCGCGGATGTAGTTGCGATAGCGGCGCCACAATTGGAGCAGATTGCCGAATCAGCAGCCAGATCCACAAAACAGTTGCGACATCGCATTGTCATATTTTCTTGACGCACGTTGTCGTGCGCAAAACAGCGAGCTCTCGCGGCATCTATAACGGGCTATTCTTACGCCATTCGTGTATGGTTCACAACGCCTTTTGGCGCCGTATTCCTCCAGGCAGCCTGAATCGCCTTGGCCAGTGTTTCTTTCTTCGCCGCCTTCAGATGCACGCTGGTGGCCCCGCGCTTTCCCCACGTGCCCTTTACCGGGATGAACACGTCGGGATGATCCTTCGAGAAGTAGTGCTGGTCTTCGGGGGACAGCTTGACCATGGCGCGGGTTTTGTCTGGGTATCCGAGAGTGGCGAAGATCTTTCCGGCGACGCGGAAGTCGGGATGATCCATGTGGGAGTGCTCTTCGGTTTCGGGCAGAGCGAGAGCGATTTTGCGGAAGTCGTTGGCGGTCACGGGCGTCCTCCGAGTGAGGAAACCTAGCATAGTAACCGGCGCCTTTAATAGACATTCTTTAGGTCATCCTGACCGGAGCCGCTTTTCAGGCGGAGGGAAGGATCTCGCACGTACATCTGCAAAGGCTTTCCGCGCGAGATTCCTCGCCCCAGCGTCTGGCGTTAGGTTGGAGAGCCAGCGGTGGTAGACTCCGGCCATGGACGACGTGAAAGCACCCGCGGGCCCGGCACTTTATCTCGTGGGGACGCCCATTGGGAATCTGGAGGACATCACGCTGCGGGCGGTGCGCGTGCTGAAGGAAGTCGACGTGATTGCCTGCGAGGACACGCGGCAGACGCAGAAACTGCTCAATCATTATGCGATCACGACGCGCACGACCAGCTATCACGAGCACAACGAAATGACCAAGTCGGCGGAGCTGGTCAAGGAGATGCAGGAGGGCGCGAGCGTCGCGCTGGTGACCGATGCGGGCATGCCGGGAATTTCCGATCCCGGATACCGGCTGATTGCGCTGGCGATCCGGCATCACTTGCCGGTGGTGCCGATTCCGGGAGCATCGGCGTTTCTGGCGGCGCTGGTGGCCAGCGGGCTGCCCACAGATTCGTTTCGCTTCAGCGGATTTCTTCCGGCGAAGCGCGGGGAACGTCGCGCGGCGCTGGAGGCGGTGAAGAGTTCTCCGCGGACGCAGGTGTTTTATGAGGCTCCGCACCGGATCGTCGATGCGCTGACTGACGTAGTCGAGGTTCTGGGAGAGGCCCGGCATGTGGTGGTCGCGCGCGAAGTGACCAAGCTGCATGAGGAGTTTCTGCGCGGGCGCGCGAGCGAAGTGCAGGAGAATTTAAAGTCGCGCGAGGCGGTGAAAGGCGAGATCACGCTGCTGATCGGGAAGCCCGAGGAAGGCGATGCACGTGGAGCGGCGGACGCCTCGTCCGCCCGCGTTTCCGTTCGGCAGCGCGTTGATCAGATCATGGCGGAAGAAAAAGTGGACGAGAAGGCCGCGCTGAAGAAAGTGGCGAAGGAGCGGGGGGTCTCGAAGAGCGAGGCTTACAGAGAGTTGCACAGATATAAATGACAACAACGTCGACGCGAAATTCTGCTAGCTCGGCTTTACGACCTCGCGTCGTGCCTGAAAAATCGAGCCACCCTTGGCGGTACCAGCCAATGCTCTCTCTCGTAGGAGACATGGAGTATCACCATGAGGATCGACATCAAGATCAATGCGCCGAGACTGCCACCGTAGGTCGACATCATGAATGTGCCGGGCGGAAACACTGTGAGTAGCAGCACCCACCCGACATTCTCGACGCTGTTCCCTGTAGAAAATCCAGCACCGAGGAATGTATTTGCTAGCGTCATAGAAAGCGAGCCAAGCAACCACACGCCTGTTCCCAGGAACAATGCGATCGACGGGGCGGGTTCGGCCACGTTAGCGTAACGTCTCGCGACGAAATACACGGCGATAATGATGGCAGGAAGCAAGCCTGTCATCGGTATCGGGCCTATCACGTCAACAAGTGCCGCACGCCTGATAGCTGCGGTGAAGACGTCCGGCATCCAAAACGCGAGGCCACCGATCACGAGGTGCGCTAAAGGCGTCTTCACAACCACCTCCAACAAACTCGACCCGTTACACTTTCTCGCTACTTCCCTGCTAACTCCCGCTTCACAATCTCGCTGACCATTTTTCCGTCCACGCGCATGCCAGCGGCGTTGAATCTTGCCATGGCGTTCTTCATGACCGTACCCATTTCTTTTATGGTGGGGGCGCCCATTTCGGCGATGGCCGCCTTTACGCCGGCGACTACGTCTGCTTCGCCGGCGGCTTTGGGGAGATAGCTTTCGATTACGACGATCTCGGCGGCTTCTTTGTCGGCCATTTCCTGGCGTCCGCCTTTGGTGAATTGCTCGACGGATTCTTTGCGCTGCTTGATCAGCGTGGCCAGAACGGCTTGGGATTCTTTGTCGTCCAGCGGGGACATCTTTTCGACCTGGCGAAGGTGCAGGGCGCTCTTGACCATGCGCAGGGTGGACAGGCGGGCTTCGTCTTTCGCTTTCATTGCGGTGACGATGTCTTTCTGGATTTGTTCGACTAGGCTCATGAGGGGATTATAGACGGTGGTGAGAGCAGGGCGACATGCCGCTTGCGAAGTCAAAGTCCCCACCCTCTCGCAAAATTCGCGAGAAGGGTGGGGCATCCTCATTTTCGTGCAAACCCCCACTTCTCGCGCAGAAAACGCGCGAGAAATGGGGCACCCGGCGCGGAGTTCCGGTAAACTAGAAGCCTATCCCTATTCATAAGGACTCTGACTATGTTGCGGAAGAATCGTCTTTTTACTCCGGGGCCAACGCCGCTGTTGCCGGCGGCACAGACCGCCATGGCTTCGTTTACCGCCCATCATCGGACCGCCGATTTCAAGGCGCTGTTTCAGCGCGTGCTGGCTGACATGAAGGAATTCATTGGCACGAAGAACGATGTGCTGGTGCTGGCTTCCTCGGGCACGGGCGCGATGGAGGCGTCGGTGTCGAACCTGACCTCGCCGGGCGACAACGTGCTGGTGCTGACGGCCGGCAAGTTCGGCGAACGCTGGACGGGCCTGGCCAAGGCGTTCGGCTGCCACGTGGACGTACTCGAGGTCCCGTACGGCGAGACGTTTTCGCTGGATGACATTCGGGCGCGGCTGAATCCCTCTGTGCGCGCGGTGTTTGTGCAGGCCACGGAGAGTTCGACCGGAGCGCGGCATGACATTGAGGGGATCGCGAAAATCGTCCGCGCTCAGGGTGGGGCTTCAGGAAATGACACGCTGCTGGTAGTGGACGCGATCACCGGTCTGGGCACGACACACCTCGATGTCGATGGCTGGGGCGTGGACGTGATCATTGGCGGATCGCAGAAGGCGCTGATGATGCCACCGGGGCTCGCATATTGCGCGGTGAGTGAGCGGTCGTGGAAGCGCATGGAGAAGACTACGTCACCGCGCTATTACTTCGATCTGCGCAAAGAGCGGAAGTCGGCGGCGAAGGGCGAGACGGCGTACACGCCCGCGACGTCCCTGTTCGCTGCCCTGGGAGCAGCGCTGGAATTTGTGCGCGGCATGGGCGATGGCGATCTGGCCAAGGGACGGGAAGAACTGGTCAACAATGCGGAGATTTGCGCCGAGATGACTCGCGCGGGAGCGAAGGCGCTGGGACTGAAGCTTTACGCGTCTTCACCGGCGGCGGCGCTGACCGCGATCTGCGCGCCCGAGGGACTCGACTCGGGCAAGATCGTGAAAGAGTTCCGCGAGTCGTTTGACGCGGTCGTCGCCAACGGGCAGGGCGAGATGAAAGGCAAACTGTTCCGCATCGCGCACATCGGGTACTACGACTATCTCGACACAGTTGGCATTCTGGGCGCGCTCGAGCACGTACTCGCCAAGGTCACCGACCGCAAAGTCGAATATGGCGCGGCCGTGCGGGCCGCGCAAGAAGTTTACGCCCGCACCCAGTCGGGGAAACGACAACTGGTCAGCGCCTGAAGACGGCGAGTTCTTAGTTGATCATGAAGCCCTTGGGTTTCGAAGTCGCGGGCGAGGTCCCACCGCTGCCGTACATGCCTGTCCCCGGAGCGCCGGGGTTAGACACGGTGACACTGGCGGTGCCGGCGGTCGCGATGGCCGAGGCCGGAACTGCAACGGTCAGCTGGCCGCCGCTCACATAGCTGGTGTTCGCGGTTTGCGCAACGCCGTTCCAGTTCACCACCGCCTTGGCGCCAAAGTTGGTTCCGTTGACGGTCAGAACGAATGCCGCGCCGCCCGCAGTTGCGCTGGGCGGGCTCAGGGCCGCGATCATGGGCATCGCTCCAGGAGTCGTCTTGGAGCTGTAACCGCAGGCGACGCTGAGTGCGATTAGCGCCACAAGAAAGATTGTTTTAGCTGGTTTCAGTATCTGAAAAGGGTTCATCGTGTTCTCCCAAGGGCCGGGCCCAATAGAGGCAAGTCTAGAAAGTCCGGCTGGAGGGCGTGTCAGCGGGGTGTCATTCTCGCGTCAATTTCCGGTCAAGTCCTGGTTAACAGTTCATCGGCGAAGTTTTTCAGTGGCAGATTCTTGATTCAAAGGAAATCATTCGTGAAAATTATCGTAGCGGAAAAAATTTCAGCCTCGGCCGTGGCGCAGTTGCAGGAGCCGGGCTGGACCGTGCTAACTGCGGACCAACTGGAAGGCAAGCTGGAGGAGCATCTGGAAACTGCGGATGCGCTGATTGTGCGTTCGGCGGTGCAGGCCGACGCCAAGCTTCTGGAGCACGCGAAGAAGCTGCGCGTGATCGGGCGGGCTGGCGTGGGCGTGGACAACATCGATCTCGAGGCGGCGACCCACAAAGGGATCGCGGTCATGAATACGCCGGGCGCCAACGCGGTCGCCGTGGCCGAACAGACTCTGGGGATGATGCTGGCCATGGCGCGTCATTTATGCAGAGCCGACGTGCTCATGCACGCGGGAAAGTGGGAGAAGAAGTCCCTGCAGGGAACGGAGCTGCGGGCGAAGACGCTGGGCATTATCGGGCTGGGACGGGTTGGGATGGAAGTGGCGCGGCGGGCGAGCGCGTTTGGGATGGAGTTGGTGGGGCACGATCCGTTTGTTTCAGTGTCGGTGGCGAAGGAACAGGGGATCCGGCTGGCGGGGCTGGACGAACTGTATGCGGCGTCGGACTACATCACGCTGCATGTGGGGCTGACGCCGCAGACCACGGGGATGATCAACGAGGCGTCGATTGCCAAGATGAAGAAGGGTGTGCGGCTGGTGAACTGCGCGCGCGGCGAACTGGTGAATGAGGCGGACCTGGCGGCGGCACTCAAGACGAAGCAGGTGGCCGCGGCAGCGCTCGATGTGTTTGTGGAGGAGCCGCTGAAGAATTCGCCGCTGACTTTGTTAGAGAATGTGTTGCTCACGCCGCACGTTGGCGGGTCAACCTTTGAGGCGCAGGAGGCGGTGGGCGTGCAGATTGCTCAGCAGGTGAAGGAATATCTGAAGCACGGCGTGATTCAGAATGCGGTAAACGTGCCGTCGGTCTCGGCGGAAGAATATGCGACCATGCAGCCCTACATTGTGCTGGCGGAACGCATGGGAGCGTTTCTGGCGCAGGTGTCCGAGGGGAGCATCGAGGAAATTTCGATCCGCTATAGCGGGCACATTGCGGAATGGAAGACGGAACTGATTCGTAATGGCGCGATCAAAGGCATTCTGAACCAGGCGCTGGAGGAAAAAGCGAACCTGGTGAACGCCGCGGCCATCGCGGATGCGCGGGGACTGCGCGTGCTGGAATCGCATAAGGCTAAGGCCTCGACCGGAGGCGCGGGAAGCGTGCTTTCGATTTTTCTGAAGAGCTCCACCGAAGAACACATGGTCAAGGGCGCGGTGCTGCATGGCGATGCGCCCCGGTTGCTGCATGTGGATGGCATCGACGTGGAGGCCCCACTGGAGCGCAGCCTGATTTATCTGCGGAACCGCGACGTCCCCGGCGTGATTGGCAGGGTGGGCACGATTCTGGGAGAGGAGTCGATCAACATCGCCGACTTCTCGCTGGGACGGCGTGGCGTTGAGAAAGGTGCAGGCCAGCCGCGCGAGGCGATTGCCGTCGTTCACGTGGACGGGCACGTGACGGAGGAAGTGCTGGCGAAGCTACGGACGATTCCGGCGGTGCAAAAAGCGAAGGCGGTGCGGCTGTTTTAGCAGGAAAAGGAAACCCATAACGACAAAGGACACGAAGGTCCACGAAGGAAACCAAGACCTGGGCTTGGCTTTCCTTCGCGATACTTCGCGTCCTTCGTGGTTCAAGCCTTAAGATTCCGAATCTTCGCGCTGCAGCTTGCGGCTCTCGGCGAGCAGGGCCATGGAGTGCATCAGGTTCTGCAGGGTGACGATGCCGATCAGGCGCTGGTCTTCGACCACGGGGATGATGCTGGAATTGCGGGCAGTAAGTTTGCGGAAGGCCGAGCCCAGCGAGTCCTGGCGCAGGGAGACTTCGAAAATCTTGTTCATCACCGCCTGCACGTAGCCGTTCCCTTCCGCGCGCAGAGCGTCGAGAATGCGCTGCTTCGAAATCACTCCCACCATATCGCTGCCGCGAACCACGGGGAAATCGTCCTGCAGGGAATGGACAGCTTTCTGCAGGGCATCTTCCAGAGTGTCGGCTGGGGAGAGCGTGGCGAAGTCGGTGAGCATGACTTCTTCGAGGCGGACGCCGTCGAGCACGGACTGGAATACAAGTGCGCGCTCCTCCAACTGAGCGGCGGAGAAAACGATGACGCCAACCATGGTCAGCCAGTTATTACTGAACAGGCCCGCGATCATCAGGACCATGGCGATGGCATTGCTGATGGAAACGGCGCGCCGCGTGGCCGTGGAGACGTCCAGCGTGCGGGAAAGGACTGCCCGCAGGATGCGCCCACCATCGAGGGGATAAGCGGGCAGGAGATTCAGAATCGCCAGCCAAAGATTCGCCCCCACCAGGCTTTTTGGTAGATTGCGGGCCTGTAGGAAAGGCAAATTCCAAAGATCCGCTCCGTGGCCTGAAGCAGTTACAACAGCGGCGGCGAACCCGGCGAGCGCGAGGCTTACCAGCGGCCCGATCAGCGCGAGGCGAACCTCCCGCATCCACGGCAAGGCGGCTGGTTGAGGCTTCTCGCCGCGGGATTCGTCGTAGATCACAACTCCGGTGAGCGGCAACAGGATGACTACCTTGGGGATCAGGCCGAAACGGCGGGCGGCCAGTATGTGTCCGACCTCATGGGCAGCCACGCAAGCCAGAATGATTCCCACGATTGCCATGTCGCGAGGTCCGGTGGCGTTGCCCGGGTGCGCTGCGTAGTCGGTCCAGAAAATAAACGTGGGCAGGAGGAAAAACGTGAGATGGATTCGCACATCCACGCCGAACAGAGGTCCTACCGGGATCGACCAGCTTCGCATAAGCCTTCGCTACTTTTATTCTACATGGATGGATATAGTGAGTGCGGGGACCCGAAAGTACATAGCCATGCGAGTGATCGCGGGGAAATATCGAAGTCGTCCGCTGCGCGCACTGCGCGGGATGGACGTGCGTCCCACGTCAGACCGGCTGCGGGAAACGTTGTTCAACGTGCTGACGGCGGGGAATCCGGCGGCGCTCGAAGGCAGCGTGTGGCTCGATCTGTTCGCGGGCACGGGAGCGGTGGGAATCGAAGCGCTGAGCCGCGGCGCCAAAGAAGTGTTTTTCGTGGAACACTCGGCGGCGGCGGCGGATACGATCCGCGGCAATCTGGAAAGCCTGGGGATTGGCGACGGCTTCAAAATTCTGCAGGAGGAGTTGCCGCGCGCGTTCTGGCGGATGGAGCGGCAGCATGTGGCGGCCGATGTGGTGTTCATCGATCCCCCGTACCGCATGCAGGATGCTTATATGAAGACGCTGGGCGCGCTAGCAGATTCGTCGCTGGTGTGGGCGATGACGGTGGTGATCGCCGAGCATGAAAAGAAATTCGATCCGGGAGAGGAATTTGGCCCGCTGCGAAGATTTCGTCACTTGACGCAGGGCAGCGCGGCGCTGAGTTTTTACCGTATGGGAAGCAGAGGGGATCTGCGAGTGTGATGCAACTGGCTCGCGCTAGATCTCGCGCTACATGATGAGGTCTTCGGTGCGGCGCACGATGGGATGCTGCATCTCTTCCAGATCGTTCTTCACCATGTTCAGCCCGTAGACGCATTCTTCGAAATTCTTGGAGAGACGGGCAAACAGTGGTGCAACCTTGGCGTACTCAAAATGCTCGAACTTGGAGACGATGTAGTAGCTTTCCTTGCCGGCCTTCACCCATTCGACGAAATTCTCCAGACGCTGGCGGCGCAGCCGAAAATGATTGATGCTCTCGGGGAACATGCCCGCCAGGAACAGAGTGTAATCGCCAATGTGTTTGCGCACCTGGCGCTCGCGGTCGAAAGAAGGTGCGGGGCCGTAGATCGGATCCGATTCCAGCAGCATCTCGCCCACGTCGGCCAGAGGCCGGTCGGTTACGTCGTGAACCTTGAAGAGTTGATCGGCTTCGCAGAACTCCGCCAGCAGATGGGAAACGTAGGCGACGATCTGCGGATCACGAATGCCGATTTCTTCGGCGTAGTGCCGTCCCACCAGGTCCTGAAACAACTGCTGCAACGGATGCGATTCTGGAATCATTTTGATCCCCCTGAACTCCGCCACCGGCACGGAGTTTCAGCCACATGCATGTGTTGATACCTTAGTTCGATAGGGCAACGCAAGTGACTTTTGTTTATCGACATGATTCGTTTTTCTAATCTGTAAGAACACGTGGCATGCGAAGGAGTTGCCGGCGCGATTTGCTGGCAGTCGGATGGAATGGCTGCCAACGCCGGCATTTCAAGCGCTTTCAGCCATGTAGAATGAGCGGTCAGCGGAGGAATCATGGCGCAGCGGCAGAAGATAAAGCCGAAATTGCAGCGGCAGAACATTTCCAGCGGCACCGCATGGGAGCCCATAGTTGGTTACTCTCGTGCCGTCAAGATCGGGTCGTACGTGCATGTTTCGGGGACTACAGCCACCGGGCCAGACGGGAAGATCGTCGGCGTCGGGGACGTATATGCGCAGGCAGTGCAGACCTTGAAGAACATCGAGAGCGCCCTGAAGAAAGCGGGCGCCAGCATGAAAGACGTGGTGCGCACGCGTATGTATGTCACCAACATTGCGGAATGGGAAAAGATCGGGAAGGCGCATGGAGAATTCTTCCGCGACATTCGCCCGGCCACGTCGATGGTGCAGGTGAGTGCGCTGATCTCGCCGGAGATTCTGGTGGAGATTGAGGCGGACGCGGTGCTGCCCTGAATCGAAGATCAGGTTCAGGTCAACGGCTTCGACATCTTCACGAAGTGACAGGGCACTTTTGGGTTCAGGTCAGGAGGGAAGGGCTCGGTGCCGGTTTCAACGTATCCGCGGCGACGGTAGAATGCGGGCAACTCCTCCCGCACACTCACCATCCGCAAGTCCATGAAGCGACTGCCTGCCTTGGCACAGTAGTCTTCGGCGGCGTCCATTAGCGCCGAACCCAGTCCAGACTTCTGACGTTGCGGATCGACCGACAGCAAACCCAAATAGGACCGGTCGCCCCTGGGTTCAACGTAAACGCAGCCACACACGCAGCCGAGATCATCTGCGATCAGGAAAGTCCCTCTTTGTGACAATTGCAACACCGTCTCCAGGTCGATACGATCACGATCGACAAGAAAACTCTCGGCCTGGCGAAAAGCAGCGTTGATTACCGAGACAATAGCCTCCCCATCCCGGGCTTCCGCGACCCGTAGCTGCAAGACTTCTTCCTCCTGGGTCCGATGCTTTTGCCCGCCGTCTTGAGGCAGGCTAATGCCGAAGGGTATAGAATCCTTCCCGCCCAATCATATTAGCGGACTGGAACTTTGCGGGGAGATCGCATGAAACACCTACTCCTGATCTTGTCTCTTATCTTCGCCACATGCGCAATCGCGCAATCGACAGGTTCGCCATCGGCGCCGGTAACGGTTATTCGTGCCGGCACGCTCATCGATGGCAAATCCGACAAGCCGCGGCGCGATCAGGTGATCGTGATTCGCGGCAACCACATTGAGAGCGTTGGCGAGGCAGGGAGTACGAAGATCCCCGCCGGTGCGACGGTGATCGACCTCTCGAAGCAGACTGTGCTGCCCGGTCTGATCGATTCACACACGCACATCTTTCTGCAGGGAGAAGATCCCGCGCAGGGGGGATACGACGTCAACATTCTGACTGCGCCTTTGGCGCTGCGCGCGGCGCGAGCCACGGTTGCGGCGCGGCGGGCGCTGGAGCAGGGTTTCACCACACTGCGCGACCTGGAAACCGAGGGCGCGGGCTACGGCGATGTCGGCATCAAGCAGGCAATTGAGGCGGGATACATCCCCGGGCCGCGGCTGTTCGTGGTGACGCGAGCCATCTCGACCACGGGCGGCTACATGTTGGAAGGCTACGCCCCGGAATTGGAGATGCCGAAAGGAGCGCAGATCGTCGATGGTCCGGTCGAGGCGCGCAAGGCCGCGCGTGAACAGCTCGACCACGGCGCCGACTGGATCAAGGTGTACATGACGCACCGTTCGTGGGTGGGAAAGAATGGAGAGTTGGTTTCGCAGCCGACGCTGACCGTCGAGGAACTGCACGCCATCGTGGACGAGGCTCACGGCTGGGGCAAGAAGGTCGCGTGCCACGCGTATAGCGGAATCGGCCTGCATCGCGCCCTCGACGGGGGCTGCGATTCCATCGAGCACGGGCTTGATCTCGACGATGCTGCGATCGCGCAGATGCTGAAGCAGGGCACCTGGTATGTGCCGACCCTGAGTCCGTACTACAAAGACTGGGCTCCCGCCGACACTCCCGGTGGACAGCGCGACCGGCTGCGCGCCGCGGTGCATGAACCGTCCTTCAAAAAAGCGCTGAAGGCCGGCGTGAAGATCGTGTTCGGCACCGACATGGGCGGAATCCCTTGGACCGAGCCCATCGCGCAGGAGTTCTCGCGCATGGTGGAATTCGGCATGTCACCCATGGACGCGATCCAGAGCGCCACGTCGCGCGCGGCTGTGATGCTCGATATGGAGGGCAAGATCGGCGTGGTGGCTCCGGGCGCGTTCGCCGACATTGTCGCGGTGAGTGCTGATCCGCTGCGCGACATCAAGGTGCTGGAGAACGTCGAATTCGTGATGAAGGACGGCAAGGTAGTTCGCGGGAAGTGACAGCCTAAGTAAGGCGGCCTGTTCTGGGAACCGGCTGCCCTTCCGAGGCGGGGCGGGGGAATATTTCCACGCAAATTCTCTTGACATCCGTTTCGCTGCGAGCATAATGCGTCAATCCAGTTTGAGTCGGTGAATTCGGTTCCTCAGCGTAAGGGCCCAAGGAGGTACGTATGAGCGTGCTCGATCTTTGCGACCGGGAGATTGCCGCGGTAGGGTTGGAAGCTACCGTCGCCGATGCTATTCATAAGATGCTGGACCATCACGTGGGTGCGGTCGCGGTGGTCGACAGCGAGTATCGGGTGGCAGGGATTTTTACCGAGCGCGATGTCCTGCGAAAAATGGCGCTCAGTCATGTGGACCCGAAGGCGACCTCGGTGCGCGATCTGATGACTACGCCAGTGGAAATGGCCACGCGGGCTACGGGCGCAGGAGAGGCTCTGAGCATCATGCTGGAACGGCACTTCCGCCATCTACCTGTGGCCGATGACAACGGCAAACTGCTCGGCATTCTTTCGATACGAAATCTGCTGGAGTGGCGCGTCGACGACCTGAGCCGCGAACTGGAATCGCTCGAGCAATACGTTTCCAACGACGGGCCCGGGGGCTAGGGATCATTCGCCCGGCTCCTCAATCCTGAAATCATGAATGCCTCCTCCGCCTTGTCCCGGACGATTGCTGGCGTGCGCATGGCCGCGTCCGTGTTTTTTCTATTGTTCGGCGAATACAAAGTGGCGGGGCCTGAGTTTGCCCATGGGGGGTTTCAAGCTTATCTGCAGGATTACATTGCGAACAGCGCGGTCAGCTTCTACCGCCCTTTCTTAGCCGGAGTGGTTCTGCCGCATGCGGTGTTCTTCGGTTATCTGGTTGGGGTCGTCGAACTGATGATCGGCATTTCTCTGCTGATCGGGCTGTGGGTGCGTCCGGCCTGCGTTCTGGCTATTTTGTTTCTGCTGAATATGCTTCTGGCCACGTGGTGGGGACCGGGTCACGGAATGCCAGTCTGGCGCTACTTCGGCGCGGAACTTGAACATCTACCGCTGTCGCTGCTATTCATCATCTTCTTCGCGGCTGACGCCGGACGAGTCTGGGGTCTCGACGGACGGCGGAAGTGAGGCAGTCGCGGGTAATCGTAGTCGCACCAATCAAACAATCTGGGGAAAGGGAAAGCATGAGCATGAGCATAAGCCTGAAGAAGACCTGCAATGTTCTGGTTGCGTTGTTCTGTCTGGGGACGGTCGGAATCGCGCAAACGACCCAAGCGCCGCGGCACGTCGCGGTTCACGCCGGGCATCTGCTCGATGTGAAGACCGGCAAGCTGCTCGCCGACCAGACGCTGGTCATCGAAGACGGAAAGATCATCAGCGTTGGCGCCACCGCCGAGGCGAAGATTCCCGCCGATGCAGTGCGCATCGATCTGCCCAGTGCGACTGTGCTGCCGGGCTTGATTGACGCGCACACCCACCTGACCATGGATCCGAAGTTCGGCTACGAAGAACTTGGGATTTCTGTGCCGCGCGAGGCGCTCACTGGCGCCAAGAACGCGCGACTGACTTTGCTTGCCGGGTTCACTACAGTGCGTAATGTGGGGGCAAGCGGCTTCAGCGACATCGCGCTGCGCGACGCCATCAACGCGGGCGATGTGCCGGGCCCGAGGATGGTTGCGAGCGGGCCGGCCCTGGGAATCACCGGCGGACACTGCGACAACAACCTGCTGCCTTACGAATATCACGCCGTGGGAGACGGCGTTGCCGACGGCATCGCCGGGGTGCAGCACAAGGTGCGCGAGAACATCAAGTACGGCGCTGATGTGATCAAGATTTGCGCGACCGGAGGAGTGCTCTCCAAAGGCGACGATCCGCAGGCTTCCCAGTACACGCTGGAGGAGATGAAGGCGATTGTGGCCGACGCCCATCGCCTGGGACGAAAAGTCGCGGCCCACGCGCATGGAGCGCAGGGCATTCTCTGGGCGTCGGAGGCGGGAGTGGATTCGATCGAGCACGGTTCCTACATTGACGACGCGGCGATCGCGGAGATGAAGAAGAACGGCACCTATCTTGTGGCCACACTTTACCTGGGAGACTGGTTTTTGGAAAACGCCGAAAGAAATCATGTGCCTGAGTTCTATCTCACCAAGGCCAAAACCGTGATGGCGGCCGCGCGCAAGAACATCTCCCACGCATTTGCCAGTGGAGTGAAAGTCGCTTTTGGTACGGATGCAGCCGTGTATCCGCATGGCCTGAACGCGCATGAGTTCGCGGTGATGGTGAAGTTGGGGCTGACGCCGTTGCAGGCGATACAGGCGGCGACGGTGAATGCCGCGGATCTGCTGGGGTGGTCGGGCAAAGTTGGCAGCCTGGAGCCGGGGGCGTGGGCGGACATGGTCGCGGTGGACGGCGATCCGGTGAAGGACGTGACGACTCTGGAGCGCGTGAAGTTTGTGATGAAGGGTGGCGACGTGGTGAAGAATGAGTACGGGAAATGATCTAATTGCGTAGAGCCTGAACCACAGAGGACACAGAGGCACACAGGGTTTACCTCTGTGTTCCCCCTGTGTCCTCTGTGTTTAAAGGGTTTTTTTCAGCGCGCCTGCTCGGTAACCCAGTCTGTCCAGTACGCCGTATCCCCACTGGACAGCATCGTCCCTTTGCCTTCCACCGCGTCCACAAAGTTTTCCAGCATAGGGTAGTGCAAGTTGGGGTGGGGCGGAAGGTTTTCGCGGACGCCAGGATAGACGAGTTCGGGGCCGTTCAGCGGAGATAATTCCATCTCGCCGTCGGTGCCGCGGATGCGGCATTCGTCGCGGCTCACATGGGAGTGCCAGCGGACGTCGACGATGCCGCGCACTCCGCCGGCGTACTCAATCATCACGGTTGCATTGTCTTCCACAGCGTAGTGATGCACCACGTTCGAGAGCTGGCCAGCAGCGCGCTGCGGCTGGCCAAAAAGAAAGTTCAGAACGTCGATGCGGTGCGAGGCGATGTCGAAAAGCGGTCCGCCCCCGGCTTTTGCGGGATCGACCAGCCAACTGCGGCTGCCCGTGCCGTCGAACCATCCGTGGCACGTGAGTTCGGCGAGCACCGGCTTTCCAATGACTCCGGCTTCGAGCAGCTGTTTTGCGCGCTGCACCTTGGGGTAGCAGCGGCGATAGTAGGCCACGCCGAACGTCTTGCCACTCTCCTCCGCAGCTTGCACCATGGCGCGCGCCTCGGCCTCGTTCATAGCCATGGGCTTCTCGCACAGCACATGCTTGCCGGCGCGAAGCGACTGGATGGTCTGCGGCGCGTGCAGGAAGACCGGGGTGCCGACATAAACAGCGTCGACGTCACCTTGCACTGCTGGATCAGCCAGCGCTTCGTCTAGTGTCGCCCACGTGCGCGCGCCGTGCGGCGCCGCCTTCGCCGGATCGCGGGTGACAAGTCCGTAGAGGCGGCTGCGCGGCTCGGCTTGGATCGCGGGGATGACGCGGCGGATAGCGATGTCGCCGATTCCGATGACAATCCAGTTGAGCATGGGGCTTCACCTGAGCTTGCGAAACCCGGCGGACGAATGCGTCCGCCGCTACGTGCGCATCGCAGAAAAAACAAAGGCCGGCCTGGGCCGGCCTTCGATTCGATTTCACACAGAAACTACGGCTTCTTGGGGGCGATCGCGTCCTTGGCGGCCTTGGCGACGCGGAACTTCACGACGGTCTTAGCCTTGATCTGGATGGGTTCGCCGGTCTGCGGGTTGCGTCCCACGCGAGCCTTGCGGTGCGCCTTCACCAGACGGCCCAGGCCGGGCACAACGAAAATGCCGTTCTTCTTGGTTTCTTTGATAGCGGTGTCGGCCAGGTGCTCCAGAAACGCCGCCGCGGTTTTGTTGGGGAGCTCGGTTTTCTCGGCCAGATGCCGAATGAGCTGTGTCTTTGTCAAACCTGCAGCCATGTATTTCCTCCTCGAAAAAATCGGTTTAATACCAGCGGGGCCTATCTTATACCCGCGGGCCTGTGGAAAAACACCTTATTTTACAGGGGTTTTATAATTTGTAAACGCGGGAGAGGCCATTTCTACAGGGCTTGGCGTGCGTCTCGACGCGGGAGCTAGCCTCCTACGCGTCCCAGCGTGGAAACACTCATTTCAGATTGCAGATTTCAGGGCTCAGATTAAACTCCTGTTTGCCGCCCGCCTGGTTTGAAATCGGCAATCATCAATCAGCAATCATCAATCAACAATCTGATATCGCCTGCCCGGGATGACATAATGATTGCAGAGGAGTCCCGCAATTGAGTTGCGCGATTTGTGAAATCCGCAAGGAGAAACGCTTTTGCCCCGCTGTTCACGGGCGCATTTGCCCGCAGTGTTGCGGCGAGCAGCGCGAGGTGACGCTCGACTGTCCGAGCGATTGCCCGTATCTTCTGCAGGCGCACCAGCATGAGAAGCCCCGCTCCGTTGACCAGATCGACCCCGCAGGATTGTTCTTGCAGGTCGAGGTTTCCGATCAGTTCATGTATGAGAAAGAGCATCTGCTCATGGGCCTGACGTATGCGCTGGCCAAAGCGGCCCGGGCCGACCGCAGCCTGCACGATCAGGATCTGATTGCCGCGCTTTCTGTCCTGGCGCAAAGCTACGAGCGCCGGGTGAACTCGGGCCTGCACTACGAGCAGCCGCTGACCAGTGACGCGCGGCGCAGGGTTGCGTCCGAAATTGAGACGATGGTAAAGGAGTACCGAGAGGCCGAGCAGAAGCACGCGGGCTATTCGAGCCTGCGGGATTCTGAGGTGCTGAAAGCACTCGTGTTTCTGCTGCGACTGGCGAACGGGCGGACCTCGGGGCGTCCCAAGGCGCGCGCCTTCGTGGAATTTCTGTTTGCTCAGTTTCCCGAGAAGGAAGCGGCGGTGGTTGCGCCGCAGGAAGCTGGGAGCCGGATCATCCTGCCATAAAGCGGTCGTTGGCCTCTGGTCGTTAGTCGTTGGCTTTGACAATGACGCGGCGAACGATTTGTCCCGCGGGTAAAGCGTCGAGCAGTTCGCGAACCGTTTTCTTCAGCACCGGATGCCGCACTTCCGGCGCAATTTCCGCCAGAGGCTCCAGCACGAAACGGCGCTGGTGCATCGCGGGATGGGGAATGGTCAGTGCCGGCGAATCGACGATCGCTTCGTCGAAAAGCAGGATGTCGATGTCGATGGTGCGCGGGCCTTTTTTCTGAATGCGTTGGCGGCCCATCTGCTGCTCAATGTGCAGCAAGGCCATCAGCAACTGCTCGGGAGTCTCCGTGGTTTCAAGCGCCGCAACACAGTTCAGGAACCACGCCTGGTCAGTGAATTCGACGGGCTCGGTTTCGTAAAACGAAGAAACGGCCACGACGCGACCATTCGCGGCGAGGCGTCTGAGGGCGTCGCGCAGTTGGATTTCGCGGTCGCCAACGTTGGATCCGAGCGAAAGATAAACGAGCGCAGGCATTGGGCGTGCTGTTCAGTTGTACTCTGAGAAATTCCGAAGTACAATCCGGCGCGTCCCGAGCACTCAAAATAGGCCTAAGTGCCCGAGGCTCAATCGCGCCGAAAGGTGTATGACCTTGGTCACTATCGTGCATCTCTCATGCACCTCTAGAATCTCAGCATGACGTTGGATTCGCTCCTCCTGAGCCAGGATCCGGAACTGGTACGTGTGATCCGGCCGACGCTCGAAAAATTGTCGATTGATGTGGAGATCTGCCATGAGGCGCGGGCCGGCGCGGACATTCTAATCACCGACAAGTTCGACGCGGTGATCGTGGATTGCGATGATCTGAATGGCGGGCTGGCGGTTCTGCAGGGTCTGCGAAGCACGCCCAGCAATAAGAACTGCGTTGCTTTTGCCATCCTCAATGGACATAGGACGACGACACAGGACGCGTTCGGCATGGGTGCCAACTTCGTGCTGCAGAAACCGATCAGCGCGCTCAACGCCTCTCGCTGCTTTCACGCTGCCCTGAATTTCATGATCAAGGAACGCCGCCGCTACTTCCGCCAGCCGGTGAAAATGCAGGTTCGAGTCGTATACGAAGGCCAGACTCTGAACGCGACCAGCACCAACATCAGCGAGGGCGGCATTGCGCTGATGCTGCGGGAAGCGCTGCCCAAAGGCGCTGCGCCCCATCTGAAGTTCTCGCTGCCGGGAAGCGACATCCACTTGGAAGTCGAGGCCGAGGTTGCCTGGGTCGACGTGAAAGGCCAGGCCGGGTTCCGCTTTCACCACGTTCCGAAGAGTTCGCAGACCGAGCTCGAGCATTGGCTTGACGAACATATGGAACAGGAATTCCCCGGAGCCAAAGAGCGCCTGGCGGCTGCCCAATCCGAGACGGCGCATTAGCGGGCAGCGCGGAACAACGACCATCCTCAGAATTCCGAAAACCTTAACCACAAGGGTCACAAAGCTCACAGATTATTCCTCTGTGGTCCCCAGTGTCCTCTGTGGTTAAATCTTTTTAGCTAAGCTGCAGTCAGGGGTATCCTTCTTTGGACTTGCGCGCGGTTTTATCCGTGGCAATCTGGGAGATCACCACTCAGAGACTACGGAGAGATGGAATCGTGACCAACGATTTTCGCATTGCCAAAGTGCAAAGAACGCTGCGCTGGTTTGAAGAGGATATCCCCCTGCTCAATATGCGCGTCAAAGACCTGTCGAAGGAGCGGCAGGACTCGGCGCGCCGGTTTGCCGCAGCGGTGATCGATCAGACGCGCGCGGAGCTGGAAAGACTGTTGCAAGAGCAGCCGCAGGATGGGCACGATTCCAGCGCGATGCCCTCCGAGCCCGCGGACTAGCGGGACGCCATCGGCGAAAAGCAGGTCCCTCCACTTCGCCGTCGCTTACGCTCCGGCTCCGGTCGGGATGACAATTACTTTTTGATTCGCGTTGCAGAGGACAGAACTACAACGAAGATCCTGCGGCCGCTTCGCTGCTGGAAAGAGCCGCACTGGCCCGGTCTTCACCGGGGAAAGTTACTTCCTCCCACAACGTTTTGTCGCGCAAAATGCGCGAGACCAGCGCGGTGTGCATGGCGTGACCGGCGCGGTCGGCAACGACGTTGCCGAGAATCTGCTTGCCCAACAGCGCCAGGTCGCCAACCAGATCCAATACTTTGTGGCGCACGAATTCGTCGGGAAAGCGGAGCGGGCCGTTCTCGACACCATCGCGGGTGAGCACAATGCAGTTCTCGCTGGACGCGCCGCGAATCAGCCCCATGTCGCGCATGGCCTGCTCGTCCTGGCGCGACCCAAACGTGCGCGCGGGCGCGATGTGCTTCAAGTAACTGCCGTTGGTCAGTTCCACCTGAAACGTTTCTTTGCCGATGAGCGGGTGCGGGAAATTGATGGAATAGGAAACCGAATAGGTGTCCGAGGGATACACCGCGATAAATTTGTTTCCCTCCCGCATCTCGACCTCGCGGCGAATCTTGAGATACTTGCGGGCGCGGCGCTGCTTGCGGATGCCCGCCTTCCGAATCATGTCCACAAAAGGCCGCGCGCTGCCGTCGAGAATGGGCAGTTCCAAATTGTCGAGCTCGACAATGGCGTTATCGATGCCCATGCCGATGAAGGCGGAAAGTACGTGCTCCGTGGTGGAAATGAGCACGCCCTTTTTCATCAGGCTGGTCGCGTAGCTGACGCGGGCAACATTGCGGCTGACGGCCTCGATTTCAAATCCGTCGAGATCGGTGCGGCGAAACACGATGCCCGTTCCCGACGCGGCCGGCAGGATGCTGATGGAGACAGGAGCGCCGCTATGCAGGCCGACGCCACTGCATTCCACCTTGGAGCGGATTGTCTGCTCTTGGGTCAAGAAGGAATCAAGAATGTTCTGGTGAACGCTGTAGATTACGCTTGTGTTACAAAAACTGTCTGTGGCGAAAGAGCCACAGTCCGTGGCGGACTGGAGCGAAGTCGCATTGCAGAGGGAATGTTGTTAACTCATTACGTTGCAATGATTTACCATCGTCCGGCGAATTCTGCGGGAGGAGTTGTCGGTACCTAGATCGGTGCCTAGATCGATACCCAGAAAGAAAACAGCAGCATAGCTCCCTAGTGCTTGCCGCTCTGTTTACTGGCTGGCTTGTTGGGGTCGTAGCCGGAATTTTGGTCGAACATGGCGGGGTCGAGGCCCTGGTTGATGGTGACGTTGTTGAGGAAGCGCTGGCTGGCCATGTCTTCGTTGAAATAGCGGGTCACGTTGTAGGGCGCCATCACTCCGGAGACCTGGCGGTAGTTCTCATACACTTCTTCTTCCAGGTTTTTCTGGCGGTCGAGCGGGTCGCGCCAGGTGAACGACTTTTTAACCGGCAAGTGGGTGTCGTTATCGAAGTAGAGGGTCACGCTCTCGTCCTGCGCGTTGATCAGCGTCACCCGCTGCGACGGATGTTGCGCCGCGATCGCGAAGCCCTCATACAAAAGCACCACGCTGGGATCGTTCACCCAGGTGCGCAGAACCGTGTCGAGCGAGAAATGCCGGCGGCGGAGATAGTCCTCCAGATCTTTTTTCTCGAGGAGATGAGGACCTTTGTAGGTGATCTCGTATCCCTTGTTGCCGACGTAGAGCTCGGCGATGTCGCGCTCTTTGGTGAGTTCGACGCGCTCTTTGTCGGGAAACTCGAAGAAGCCCCAAAAAGGATAACCCCCGCCGCTGGACCGTCCATGATGAAAGCCGTAGGTTTTTCCCTGCTGCTCGCGGTCGCGAATGGTGAGGTAGGCCTGTCCGCCCAGCGCCTGAATGCCCTGGTCGAGGACAGCCTTGGCCTTGTTGGCATTCTCCTGATCCGCCGGGACAGGCGCGGGATTGGTATTCTGCGACGGAGCCTGCGGTGCCGCCTGAGCCGCGGCGGTGCCGGGCTGCTCGCCGACCTGAGACCAGGCCGCGCACACCAAAACCAGAATCGGGAGAAACTGTTTCATTCCACTTGTGGGAGTGATCGCGTGCAATCAGAATTGTAGCGTTTCTTGTGGGTTTTCTGCCCGCCGCAGTGAATGCTCCTCGTCCGTTGGATGCAGGAAACGGTCGGAATGCAAGCTGATTGCGGGCATTTTGTCGCGCTTTTTTCGGGCTGTTCTATCCCGCCAAGACCGCGCCGCCATTCACGTTGAATACCTCCCCGGTGATGAAGCTGGCGTGCTCAGTGCACAGGAAGAGCACAGGGGCGGCAATTTCCTCGGGGCGGCCCACGCGGCCCATCGGAATCTCGCGGCGAATCTCGTCTCCACTCTTGGGGTCGGCCAGGGCTCCGGCACTCATATCGGTATCCACCCAGCCCGGGGCAACGCAGTTGACGTAGATGCCATCGGGAGCCAATTCGGTCGACAGGCTCTTCGTGAGACTGATAATAGCCCCCTTGGTCGCGGAGTAGTCGCAGTGAAAAGCCTCGCCCCGCTGCCCGCTGGTGGAACTGATCAGCACGATGTGTCCGGCGGGAGCGGTGGCGCGGGCTTGCGCTTTCATTTGTGCGACCGAGTATTTGACCAGCCCAAAAACTCCATCGAGATTAATGGACAGAGTAGACCGCCACTGCTCGTCCGACATGCGGTCGATGGGTACGTCCTGCTCCGGCCAAACGCCGTGGTTGGCGACCAGAATGTCGAGCCGGCCGAAATGCCGCACGGTCTCTGCCACCAGTGCGCGCGCCGCCTCAGGATTATTCAGATCGGAAGCGATGGGATGACAGACCGCCGCGCCGCATTCGTTGGCCAGCGCCTCCGCCTGGGCGCGCGCGCTGCGATAACTGAAAGCGACTTTAGCGCCGCCAGCAGTAAACATGCGCACCGTGGCCGCGCCGATGCCGCGCGAACCGCCAGAAATGAGAGCAACTTTACCGGAGAGAGAAAGAGGAATAGACATGGCAGACTAGTTTCCAGTTTCTGGTCTGCCGTTGCAAGTGGGGGCTTCAGTCTCCCGTGCCCGAAGACATGCGCTCCGACCTTAGCCCACGCATCAGCAACCGCACCAGCATGCCGTCGAAGCGGGTTCCGCTCATCTTCGACAGCTCGTCGAGGGCCTGGTCCGGCGTGCGGGCGGCGGAGAACGATTGCTCGGTCACCATGTTTGCGTACGTATCGGCCAGCGCGATGATCCGCGCCCACAAAGGAATCTGCTCGCCCCGCAAGCCATCCGGATAGCCCGAGCCGTCGAAACGTTGATGATGATGCTCGACCGCCTCGCGCATCATCTGGGAGTGCGGGATGGTTCCGACAATCGCCGCGCCCACGTGGGCGTGCATTCTCACCTGGAGAAATTCATCTTCGCCAAGCGGTCCCGGTTTGTTGAGCACGCGCTCGGGAACGAAAATCTTCCCGACGTCATGCACGCGGGCGGCGTAAACCAGATCGGCCGTTTCCTCGTGGGATAGTCCCAGAGACCGGGCAATCACTTCGCTGTAGCGCGCTACGAGATCGCCGTGGCCGGCCGTCTGCAGCTCGCGCGACTCGGCCGCCCGGCTCAGGGATTCGATCGCTTCCTTCAGCACCGGCACGTTGCAGTCGGCATCGCCGCCGCATAGTTTGTACAAAGTGGAAGTCAATTCCTCCAGATGTTCGGGCCCGGTGTGCTCGCGCTGCAGGAAGCCCTCGATATACGCGGAGATTTGCTGGCGCTGCCGGGCGAAGTCCTGGCCCTCGACAAATTCCTGCGCGGTCGAGACCCGGTCCCCTCCCGAGCGCTTGGAGACATACATGCCGGCGTCAGCCACGCGAATGATGTCCTCGATGGAGAACCCGTGCATGGGGAAGCTGGCAACTCCGAAACTACCGGTAACGTGATGTTCGCTCAGCATGGGATCGCTGGCCAGCCACTGGCGCAGGCGCTCAGCCAGCACCTGGGCCTGTTCGGCGCCAGTCTCGGGCATCAGCACAATGAACTCGTCGCCACCATAACGGGCCACCACGTTCGACTGCCGGGACTTTTGTTCGAGCAGGCGGCCCACGCGGGCCAGCACCAGATCGCCTTCGAAGTGGCCCATGGTGTCGTTGACCTCTTTGAATTTGTCGAGATCGATGAGCACCACGGAGAACGGGCGTCCCGAACGCGAAGCGCGCTTCCACTCTGCCGACAAAGCCTCCCAGAAGAAGCGCCGAGTCTTGATTCCGGTCAGGCCATCGGTGATGGACTGCTGCTGCAGCTTCTGGAACACGAAAGCATTGTGCAGCGCGGTGGCCAGCAAGTCGGCCAGGGTGTTGAGAATCAGAACATCCTGCGGCGAGAACGCATTCTCGTTGCGGCTCTCGATGTTCAGCACGCCGAGCAGCGATTCGCCGTAAGTGATCGGGATGCAAAGCACGGCGCGCGAGTCCGGCAGAATTCCCGTCAAATTTCCGGGCAACGCATTCTGCACCAGGGCGCGTTCGCCGGTACGAGCCACGCGGCCCAGAATGCCGGTTCCCAGCGGAATGCGCCTGCCCATGGCGTGGGCGGTCGCTCCGGCCTCAGCCTTGATCTCGATTTCTTTGGTTCCGTAATCAAGCAAGCCGACGCCGATATGATCGAAGCTGAAGTTCTTCTGAATCTCGCTGGCAATCTCGCCCAGCATGTGCACCGGATCGTCGCTCGAGATGGCGGTGCGGGAAACGTTGTTGAGGAAGGCGAGTTGCCGGGAACGGCGCTGCTCTTCGGCAAACAGGCGGGCATTCTCCACCGCAACCGAGACCTGCCCTGCAGCCGTTACCAGCACATCAAGGTCGCGCTGCTCGAAAACGAATTCGCGGTCGGGGTTCATCGCCACCATGATTCCGGACGCCTTGTTGCCCAGGAAAACCGGCGCGGCGATAAGGCATTTGGCAGGGCGCTCGGGAACATGGCTGATGCCCAGATTCTTCCGCGTGTTCTCCAGATCGGAGCGGATGAGCAGGGGTTCGCCATTGCGAATGACAAACTCGGAGAATGCGTTGCGCAGTTCGCGGCTCCGTTTGGGCAGGACGCGATTTTCTCTCACCTCGAGTTCGAACCGGATCTGTTCGCCCTCCTGAAACGCGATGTAGAAATGGCTGGTATCGAAGATCTGCCCCAGTTCGCTCTGGATGGTGCGGAGAATCTCGTCCTGATTGAGGCGCGAGCTGATTGCCTTGCCGATATCCGTCAGCAGTTCGTACTCTTTCGTGCGGCGGTGAGCGTCGTGGCTGACCACGTAGTTTTCGAGAGTCAGGCCCAGCTGCAGAGCGAGTCCCACCATCAACCGCGGTCCGGACGAGCCGAATGCTCTCCGTTCCGCGTGCGGAAACAGGATCACGCCAAAATTGTGCTCGCGCGTCTGCAGATTGACCGCCGTCAGATTCCGGACGTCCGCGGCGGTGAGAATCTTTTTGAATTCCGCGAACGTCCCCATTGACGCCACTGGCAGAGGCTCGGTCATCTCGGCCAGATCCTGCACCGTAAAGATTCCGCTCTGCCGGTAGGCCAGTTCGCAGATATAGTCGCCCGCCCCGCTCTTTTCCAGAGCCTCCAGGAATCCGGCAGAGAAGCCTTGTTGCACGGAAGGCAGCAGACCGCGCCAGCGCTCAGTGATGACGATGGCGGCGCGGTGCATGGGCAGAGCGCTGCGCAGCCGTTCCAGCGCGGCTTGCATGTTCGGCACCAGATCGTCGGCGAAAAGCAGGCGGCGCGGGTCCACACCCAGAGTCGACAAAGCCAGGGTATTTTCCTGCACAGCATTGCGCTGGTTTTCAAACAGCACCATCACCATGGCTATGCCCAGCAGCATCTGGGGCACTGGACCAAACAAGCGGCTGACGCTGCCAAACATTGTCCCAATTGGACTTTGTATTTGCCCCACAGCCATCAGCGCGGCCCACAACGCCAGCGACGCGGCGAGCACCTGGAAAGCCAGCGATCCGCGCTTATGGCCGTTCACATAAAAGACCGCGGAGCAATACAGAAGAATCGCCCCCAACCCCAGGCCCAGACGAATCGCGGGCTGCACGTCCGGGCGGAACACTCCGTTCACCATGTGTCCCTGCAGAGTGAGAAGCGCAAGAGCGATGCCGAGCGTTCCCACCGCTGCCTCGTGCCAGCGAAAACGATAGGAACCGCGCATCAGCCGCGTCGAAACAAAAATGCAGAGCGCCATCGCGACCAGGAAAAGCTCGCTGATCAGAAAGGCAATGCCTGACCCAGGAAATGCGTCGAGAACGTAGTGCAGCGAGTAAGCGGCCCAGGCCAGCTGCCACGCGCGGAAATAGGGCTGCCGGCTCTGTTCGTGGAGATACGTAAACACCAGGAACAGAAGAACCGAGACAATACCCGGGATCAGCGTCGTGATGACTACCGGATTGCTGTTCATAAGGCCGGTGAAGGAACCTCTGACCGAAGGTGCTGGCGCAGTTTCGGGGGGAAACGGTGCTTCAATGCTTTCATATCAGGCATGCCCAACACAATAGGTTTTAAGTACATTGCCGCCTTCGATATCTTTTTGATCGGCGAGGTTGCATGCCGAATCGTTATGGCACTTGGCTTGACGATGTTTTTGCAGGCCCGTACCATCGAGGTTCAATCGAACCTTAAGATGGTGGCACTGGCGAGTGAACCGTTTCATTCACCTCCAGGTGCCCGTAATGGCTTCTTTCTAATACCTTATGCCTGAAACTCTGCATGCAGCTTCGCCCGGTAAGCCGAGAGTGCGCTTTGCTCCCTCGCCGACCGGCTTTCTCCACGTGGGCAGCGCCCGCACGTTCATTTTCAACTGGCTCTACGCCCGACGCAACCACGGGACCATGATTTTGCGGCTCGACGATACCGATGTGGAACGCAATACCGACGCCTCGGTCAACTCCATTTTCGATGGGCTGAAGTGGCTGGGCCTGAACTGGGACGAAGAGTACAAGCAATCCGAGCGCGGAGACTTGCACCGGAAGATGGCGGAGACCATCTTTCAGAAAGGGCTGGCTTATCGCGATTTCACGCCCGCGCACACCAGCGACAGCGAGAGGTCCGGCGCGCAGGGAACGTGGCTGTTCAATCTCGGGATGCGTGAACTTTCGCGCGCAGAAAGCGACCGCCGCGCCGCCGCCGGAGAACCGTTCGCCCTGCGCTTTCGTGTGCCGCGTGATGGCGGTGTGGTTCACTTCACCGACGCCGTTTACGGCGAACAAACAAAAGCCGCCGCCGACATTGAGGACTTCGCCCTGCTGCGCTCCGACGGCATGCCGACCTATCACCTGGCCTCCTGCGCCGACGACGCCGATCTTCGCATCAGCCACATCATTCGCGGCCAGGACCATCTTTCGAACACTTATAAGCACATCCTGATTTTCGAAGCCGCCGGCTTCACGCCGCCGCAGTTTGCGCACCTGCCATTGCTGGTGGCGCCGGATGGGACCAAGCTCTCCAAGCGCCGCCACGGCCCGGTCGTGAGCGTCACCACCTATCGCGACGCGGGATTCCTACCCGAGGCATTCATCAATTTTCTCTGCCTGTTGGGCTGGTCGCCGAAAAATGATCGCGAGCAGATGACCCGCCAGGAACTGATCGACGCTTTTTCGCTCGAAGGCATCAACCGCGCGAATGCAGTCGTGAACTTCAAAGAATCAGCAGAGCCTTCAAATGTTGTCATTCCTACCCCGAGCGAAGAGGGAGAGAAGGGGAGGAACCTGCTTTCCGCCCCAGAAGACACATTCGATCCCAAGGCGCTCTGGCTCAACGCCGAACACATCCGGGGCCTCACAATCGACGACCTGACCCGGCGCCTGCTTCCGATCGTGCAGGAAAAATATCCGCGCGTCACGTCCGAAAAAATGCTTCGCATCACGCCCCTCATCCGCGAGCGCATCAAGCTGCTGCGCGACGTGCTCACCGCCGCCGACTTCTTTTTCGTCGACCAACTGCCGCCGTACGACCCAGCCGAACTCATACCGCAGAAGGGAGACGCGGCCGTGGCGGCGAAAGTCCTGCAGCGCGCGAAGGAAGTGCTGGCGAATGTCGAATTCAAACATGACCCGCTGGATCAGGCCCTGCGCGCCGCCGCCCAGGAGCTCGGCATCAAAGCCGGACAGATGTTCCAGCCGATCCGCGTAGCCGTCTGCGGCCGCAAGAACGCCCCGCCGCTGTTCGAGACGCTGGAAGTCTTGGGGAAAGAGTCGACACTCGCCAGGATTGACAGGGCGATGAAGAAACTGAGCTAAGTGGCGTCGGCATCCCTTCGACTTCGCTCTGTCGAAAATCCCCACTTCTCGCGCAAAGAACGCGCGAGAAACGGGCACTCGGTAAAAGCGAAACCCCGAACCGTTTCCAGTTCGGGGCCGTCAACCCGTCCAGCTATGAATCTTATCGGCGGCTCGCCGCAGGAGTCGTGCCGCTGTCCGGGCGGACGAGGGCGTCCGCCGCTCAATTAAATTTAACTTTCCGATATTGACATGAAGTACTTTGTAATATAAAGTACATTCATGATCGACCCTAAAGAACCCTTCCTCCGCCCCGTTCCCAAGCGCTGGATTCCCCTGGAAATGATCCAAGCGCCCGCGCTCGATCCCGCTGAGCCCCGGGGATTCATCGAGCGCCGCTACGCGCTGCTGATCAATCCGTTCTATCCCAAGGATGCCAACGCCAGCTTCGGCAAGCACGTCCTCACTCCGACGCTCGCCTTGACCAGCTTTGCCGCCACCACCCCCGCCCGCTGGCGGGTTGAATACTGGGACGAGAACCTGCTGGATGGCCGGCCTCCATTTCAGCCGCTGCCGCATGTGGTCGGCATCACGGTGCACCTGACCTTCGCGCGCCGGGCGTACGAACTGGCGGACTGGTACCGCGCCCGCGGATCGAAGGTGATCTTCGGAGGTCTACACGTGCTGTCGTGTCCCGATGAATGCGCTCCGCATGCGGATGCCCTCGCGCTGGGCGACGGCGTACAACTCTGGCCGAGAATTCTCCACGACGTAGAAGCGGGATACCTTCAGCCGCGCTATGTGGCCACGTATGAAAACGACTACTGCGACGATCCTCCACCGCGGCGCTCGATTCTTCCGCGCCGCAGCTTTCTGACCACGACCAGCCTGATCGCCACTCGCGGATGCCACAACCGCTGCGGCTTCTGCTATCTCGCGACCGACGGCCTGCGCATGCCGTACCGCATGCGCCATCCGCACCAAGTCGCTTCCGAGTTTCAGGAAAATGGCCAGCCCTACGCGGTCTTCATCGACAACAATCTGGGATCGCGCCGCGACTACCTGCACTCGCTCTGCGCCGCGCTGCGCCCGCTCAACAAGATATGGAGCGCCGCCGTCACCATCGACGTGACCGACGATCCTAGCCTGATCCGCAACATGGCGCTCGCGGGATGCACCGGCGTCTTCATCGGTTTCGAATCGCTCTCCGACGACAACCTCGCCGACGCTCATAAGAAGACGCCGAAGACGTCCGACTACGCGCGCCGCGTGCGCATCCTGCACGACTATGGCATCCAGGTAAACGGATCGTTCGTCCTCGGCTTCGATCACGACCGCAAAGATTCGTTCGCACGCACCGCGGAATGGATCGAGGAGAACCGCCTGGAGTGTGCGACGTTTCACATCCTCACGCCGTATCCGGCGACGCCCCTGTTTCAGCAGATGGAAGCGCAAGGCCGTATCCTGCATCGCGACTGGACGCTCTACGACACCGGCCACGCCGTTTTTCAGCCGAAGCACATGACTCCCGAAGAACTCGAGCAGGGATATGCGTGGATCTACCAGCGCCTGTTCTCGCACGCGTCCATCTGGCGGCGGCGGCCGCAGGTCGAAACGTGGAGAGACTGGCAGGCGATTCCTCTATATGTGGCGATGTCGTATCTCTACAAACGCTCCAACCGCTTCTGGCACCTGCTGATCAAACATGACCTGGTGAATCCGGTGTGGAAGCCGCTGGTCGAGATGACGCGCTTGCGCCACGTCCGTTACCGGCGGCGACTTGCGCAGCAGGAGATGGCGCTCGGCGCTCCGGGACAGGTTGTGTCGGCGGGAGTGTGAAGGGTCGGTCGTTAGTCGTTGGTCGTTAGTCGTTGGTCGTTAGCCGTCGAGTCATCAAGCGTCGGGTGGCAACAAGCTTTCTCCGTTAGATTCGGAGCTTGGCGCTGGTTCGTTCCTGTGGATTTCTTCGCGAAATAAATTTGCCCGTTGCGTTTTCCGCTTTGCGGAAATCGGTGCTTTTGGGGGTACCCCCCCTCCCCCTGGGTCCTTGAAACCCTTGCTGGGCGCGGGGTTTACAAAAAGTGTCTGCAAGATCTTGATGGCAAAGAGCTTAGAGGTCAAAATCTTGAAAACAATCGACTTATGGCCTCGTCGATGGGGCGGACCGCGCTCCGTCGGCTCGTCCATGATCGCGCAATTGCGGGGGTGAAGGCAAGGTTGGATGTCACATTGGGGGGCTGTGGAAAATCCAAGCGCGTTGCCGGACGTTGGGAGGCTGGCCAACCCCGCTCTTGGTTTTGATGGAGGGGTGCCAGCCCCCAACTAATGCACTTGACCCAAACTCTAGTAAGAAGTAAGAAGTAAAGGACGGTTTGCTTGCCAAAACGTAAAGCCCGCTGGCAGGCGGGCTCTACGACCTTTTTTGAAGATTGCGGCCTACTCTTCTGTCCGTGCTACCGGACGGCCTACTCGGAGTGTATCATAGGAGGCCGCCTTGCCAAACTGGAAAGAATTCCGCTTCAAGATTGATGGCGCGATCAATGGGGTTGAGATCACCCCATACACCATCCCGATGGCGCGCCTCGCGTTGTATCTTGCCGATCTTGCCCAGCTTCTTGGCCACCGCGACAGTGTTCATTTGATTGCCGTCACGGAGGGCAGCACACAGCCTGTTATCTATGTGGATGCTGAAGAGGAATCCAGAGTCACTGAGCGCGTCCGCCATGCGCAGCGCGGTATGGGACCAGAGGACGCTAATAGGGCTTACAGAAAGCTAGATAACAAGCTACGAGAGGATCAGGCTAGCGCCACATTTATTAATTTCTCCCAAAAGGCAGAAGTCATAGGATTCCCCGGAATTAAGACCAATCTGCCTCAGGCTTACGGTCCAATCAAGGAACGAGCCTCTGCTGTTGGTGAACTAAAGCGGGTTGGCGGCTTCGATCCCACGGTCCCGATACATCTTCAAAGGGCAGATGGATTGATTTTTTATTGTGAGGCCGATGAAAGCATCGCGAAGAAGCTTGCGCCATTTTACGCTCGCGTAATTCGCATACATGGCGTAGCAACGTACAGCCGAGGGAAGGAAGGCGTATGGAAAGTAGACCATTTCAAGATCCAGTCCTTTGATCTTGAGCCACTTTCGGATGAGACCTTCTCTGCAACTATGCAGAGACTACGAAATATTCCTGGTAACGAGTGGGCTGAGATGGCCGACCCATTAGAAGAACTGCGCTCAATCCGAAGCGGTGAAGGGGAAAAAACGCAGTGATTATTTTCGACTCCACTTACTTGGTGGTCTATTTGAATCCGAATCCGCCGCCACCAACGGACCGTGAAGGTAAGCCTGTAGAACGTTTTAAGGAAAGAGTTGCGTACCTAGCCGCGACGCTGGATGTGTCTAATCAGGTGATCGGCGTGCCGGCGCCTGCGATGGCAGAGGTGCTGGTTCGCGCTGGAAAAGGACGTGCTCAGCTAGTCTCGGTCCTCAGCGATAGATGGCACTTTGAAATACTTCCGTTCGATTCGCGAGCGGCTATTGAAGCTAGCGAATTGATTGCTGAAATCAAATCTAACAAGGAACCGTGGGTTACGTGGGCCAAGGTCAAGTTTGATATTCAAATCGTCTCTATCGCTAAGGCGGAAGCCGCGAGTGTCATCTACGCCGATGACACCGACATCGAGAAATATGCAAGGCGTGTCAAGATCCCCGTCGTCCGAATCTGTGATCTGCCTTTGCCGCCACCACCTGAGGAAAAACCAATTGATACTGGTCCGGTCGGATCGCAAATGAGTCTCCTAGAGACCGCGCCGACGCAGAAAACATCCTCAGAAGTAAGAGAAGCCAAGAACGCAGCAGAAACTGAGAAGAACAGTCAAAACGAATAGCAACCTCCCAGCCGATTCCGCATTCCGCTCCCGTTTAACGAGTCGTCAACGGACAGATTCAAGGTGAAATCACCGGAGAAGAAGAAAACCGGGCCTGAGGATACCTAGGACAAGACCTAGAGTCTTTCTGCCGCCCTTTCGTTTTTTCGCGTCGTTTATTCCGACTCGATCTCTCACAGCCTGTTGCGTACTGGATCAGCCTCCACCATCCCCACTCTGAATTTCGCAAAGAACGCGAAATTCAGAATGGGCCACCCATCGGACTAGCCTGCACGGAAGAGACCCAGTAGCTCGTTTGCATCGCAGCCCAGAGAGAAGCGCAGGGCGGCGCGCCGCTTCATTCATCCGTGTGGGACTCAGCGGGGCCACACGTTTCTCCAGGCGCTGTTGCGATGGGGCACCTACATATAAGCGAAACACACGGTCGCGACCGCAGGCGCTGAAGCGCGGCTAGTTTTAGGGGGGTTAACGGCACGACTGAAGTCGTGCCCTTCCCAAGTCGTGCCCTTGCCTGTTGCATACTGGATCGGCCTCCAACAGCCCACTCTAGATTTCGCAAAGAACGCGAAATTTAGAATGGGCCACCCATCGGATTCGCCTGCACGGAAGAGACCCAAACTCGTTTGCATCGCACCCCGGAGAGAAGCGCAGGGGGGCGCACACTTCATTGATCCGTTCGGGGCTAAGCTGGGCTGCGCGTTTCTCCAGGCGCTGTTGCGATGGGGCACCTACATATAAGCGAAGCACAAGGTCGAGACAGGCGCTGAAGCGCGGCTGGTTTTAAGGGGCTTAACGGCACGACTGAAGTCGTGCCCTTCCACAAAGCTGCCCTTCCACAAAGCTGCCCTTCCACAAAGCTGCCCTTTCCCAATCCGCCTTCTCAAAGTGCCTTCCCTAACCTTTCGCGGACAGAGGAAAGTCAAAGGCAGCGGACAGGAGTGTCCGCTCCACATAAAAATCCTCAAGAAAATGCTTGACAAGTTATACTGTATGGTACATAGTGTGTACCGCATACTATATGACGAACGGTACCCACGGCGGCCCTGAGATCCTCGAGAACTTGAAGATGGAACTGCGGCGGGGATGCTTGATTGTTGCCGTGCTGGCCCAGTTGCGGACTGAGCAGTATGGGTACACGCTGCGGAAGGCGCTGGCGGACGATGGGCTGGCGATTGATGAAGGGACGCTGTATCCGCTGCTGCGGCGGCTGGAGACGCAGGGGCTGCTGGTGAGTCAGTGGCGCGAAGAGGACAAGCGCAACAAGCGGTTTTACCGGCTGTCGCCGGCCGGGGAGCAGATTCTGACCCAGTTGCTCGAGGAATGGCAGAACATCAACACGTCGCTGAACAAGATTCTTCAAGAGGCATAAGTTATGAGCAAAGCATCCAGCCACGATTCATCCCAACAAAGCCCATCGGCCAAGAACGCCACGGAACTGATCGATCGCTATCTGCAGGCCGTTCGTTTCTGGTTGCCAAAAACGCGGCGGCAGGACGATCTGCTGGCCGAACTGGGCGAAGACCTGCGCTCGCAGATCGAGGACAAAGAAGGGGAACTCGGGCATCCCCTCGAAAACGCCGAGGTGGCGGAGATCCTGAAGCGCTGTGGCAGCCCGATGATGGTCGCCGGCCGCCTGGGGCCGCAGGTCCATCTGATTGGCCCCGCCTTGTTTCCGATCTATGTGTTCGTCCTGAAGATGGTGTTGTTCTGGATACTGGTTCCAGTATTCATCTTCATCGTCGGGCCGGTGAATCTGGCCAATTCCGGCGGTCACTGGCCATCGGCCATACTCAACACCTTCGGCGATTTATGGTCCGGCCTCTTTATTGCGGCGGGAACGGTCACGCTGGTCTTCGCCATTATCGAGCGCACCAGCGCACACCTTGGAGCTGAGTGCAAATGGGATCCGCTTAAGCTGCCGCCCGTGCGCAAAGAAGAGCGCAAGCCGACTTTCCTGAAAGCGGTCTGCGAACTGGGATTCAACGTCTTCGGTCTGGTGTGGCTGCTGCTGTTGCCGCAGCATCCGTGGATGATTCTCGGGCCGGCGGCGGCGGTTCTGAAGGCCGGGCCAATGCTGCACACGTTTTACATTCCGTTTGTTTTGGTCAGCGCTTTTGCGCTGGTGAGGTCCGGCGTCACCCTGGCGCGGCCGCAGTGGGGATGGTTTCCGCCCCTGAGTCAACTCGCGCAGTCGGCCCTTGTGCTGATCGTATTCCATTCCATGATCGAAGCCATTGGCAGAACGCCCAGCGCTTACCCGTTCGTGGTCTTGCAGGATGCGGTAGCGAATTCACCGAAATACTTTCAGTTGGCTGGAATCGTGAATGTGTCCATTCTCGCCAGCATCGTGTTCGGTTGGCTGGGAGTGTGCATTGCCGCGATCGCACAGACCTGGCAATTCATCCGTTATCTCCGTAAACGAAGTTCCGGCATGCCCCGCCCGGCGTCCATCGGCGCACAGTAAAGCCGCGGGGAATTTAGAGAGCAGCGGCGCGACTTCGCCACAGCGCGCTTGTCTTTTCTTGCGGTAAGATCAGAGCTATGAAAACGTCTGATACTGAGGCTGAGACGGACGCAAATGCCGCCCCGGAATCTCGCCCATCCAACTTCATACGCGACATTATTCTCGACGACCTGAAGACCGATAAATACAACGGCCGGGTGCAGACGCGCTTTCCTCCCGAGCCGAACGGATATCTGCACATCGGGCACGCCAAGGCGATCTGCCTCGACTTCGGGCTGGCCGACGAGTTCGGCGGACACACGAATCTGCGTTTTGACGACACGAATCCCGCGAAGGAAGAAACCGAATACGTCGAATCGATCAAAGCTGACGTGCAATGGCTCGGTTTTCGCTGGGACGGATTGTTCTACGCCTCGGATTATTTCGACCAGCTTTACGAGTGGGCTCTGAAGCTGATTCGCGATGGCAAGGCCTACGTCGACGATCTCTCGGCCGAAGAGATTCGCAAGTACCGCGGCACCCTGACCGAGCCGGGCAAGGACAGCCCGCACTGCAATCGCTCGATAGGAGAAAATCTTGACCTGTTTCAGCGTATGAAGGCCGGGGAATTTCCCGACGGCTCGCGCGTGCTGCGCGCCAGGATCGACATGGCCTCGCCGAATCTGAACATGCGCGATCCGGTGATGTACCGCATCCTGCATGCCGAGCATCACAGGACCGGCAATAAGTGGTGCATATATCCGCTGTACGATTACGCACACGGCCAATCAGACTCGCTCGAAAAAGTTACGCACTCCATGTGCACGCTGGAGTTTGAGGATCATCGCCCGCTCTACAACTGGTTCATCCAGCAGCTGGGCATCTTCCCTTCACAGCAAATCGAGTTCGACCGCCTGAACCTGACCCACACGCTGCTGAGCAAGCGCAAGCTGCTGCAGCTGGTTCAGGAGGGCCGTGTCCGCGGCTGGGACGATCCGCGAATGCCCACGCTGAGCGGCATCCGGCGCCGCGGCTACACGCCCGAGGCGATCCGCAATTTCACCGCGTCCATTGGCGTTTCGAAGACGACGGGCTCGATCGAGCTGGCCATGCTGGAACATTTTGTGCGTGAGGATCTGAACAAGCGCGCGCTTCGCGTGATGGCTGTGCTGCGTCCGCTGAAAGTCGTGATCGACAACTATCCGGAGAATCAGGTTGAAGAAATGGACGCGGTGAACAACCCTGAGGACGAGAGTGCTGGCTCGCGCAAGGTTCCCTTCTCGCGCGTGCTTTACATCGAGCAGGATGACTTCCGCGAGGTTCCGCCGCCGAAATATTTTCGTCTGACGCCGGGGCGCGAAGTGCGCCTGCGCTACGGCTACCTGGTCACCTGCACCAGCGTCGTGAAAAACGATAAAGGTGAAGTCGTCGAAGTGCACTGCACCTACGATCCTGCGACCCGCGGCGGAAATACTCCTGACGGCCGCAAGGTGAAGGCCACCATCCACTGGGTCTCGGCCGCGCACGCGGTCGATGCCGAGGTTCGTATCTACGAAAATCTTTTCCTGAAAGAAAATCCCAGCGACGTTGAAGACGGGAAGGACGTTCTCGACAACCTCAATCCGAACTCGCTGGAGATCATTGCCGACGCGAAGGTCGAGCCGTCCCTGGCGAATGCTGCCGCAGGAACTCGTTATCAGTTCGAGCGCTTGGGATACTTCTGCGTCGATCCCGACTCGAAGGCCGGCAAGCCGGTGTTCAACCGCACGGTGGCGCTGAAAGATGCGTGGGGGAGATTGGAGAAGAAGCAAGGCGGAAGATCATGAGTACTTCGCGACGGAAGAGTTTCGTGCAAAACTCCGAGCGCTCTTCCGCTGGGGGGCGTTCAGCCCGTCAAGCTACAAATGCATTATTGACCGCGATCAAAACAAAATTTATCCAAAGGCTCTGAGGTCGATAGCGACCTTCAGCCACACCTTTCCAGATCTTGTCATCCTGAGGCGCGGCTTTTGGCGCCGAAGGATCCATGCAATCCGCGCTAATTGCATAGATCCTTCGCGAGACAAAGGCGTCTCGCTCAGGATGACAAACGACGATATGAGAAGTGAGTGCAGCGCTTTCTCCCACTTGGCTTTCGCGACCGGGCGTCAGTCGAAAAAAGGAGGCTTCTCAAACCCTGGAAGAAGGTTTAAAGTTACGGCCAATTTGCAGCTCACCCCGCAGGAGGATTCATGGCGCGTCGAGCGTTTCTTTCACGATTGGCACAACTGGCCGCTCTGCCTTTCTTTGCCGCCACGGGCGCACTGCAAGGGCAAGCCGCCCGCAAGCCGCTCAAGATTCTAATGAAGAGCGCGTGGGGCTCGGATGATCCCACTAAAGCTGCGTTTCCCTTCTCACACGCGCTGGCGCTCGCCGACGCTGGACACGATGTGCAGATTTATCTGCTCGGCGAGGCGGTGGTACTGATGCGCAAGGTTGTGGCCGACGCGGTCACGCCCGTAGGTTGGCCGACCGTGGGAGAGTTCCTGAATAAACTCTCCGCCAAGCATGTGCAGATTTATGCCTGCGGCGCCTGCGCCCGCGCACGAGCGGTGACCGAAGCTGACCTGGCCAACTACGGCGCCAAGTTTGGTAGCCCGCCAATCTTTGTTTCCCTGGTCGAATGGGCCGACCATGTGATCACGGAGTGAGCGGCCGGAAAAGTCAGCCGACAATCGGAATCTGGGTGCTCGTCATCTCAAGGCGTTAGCCGGTCACAGGCTAATGATCCTCATCCACACTTCGGTAGTACAATTCGCAGCGCTATATTGCGGGAAGAAACTGCCCGGGTAGAGGACGTGCGCTACGCCTGCCATCGCTATGCACCAAATTATGCACGCAAGCATTATGCAGGCAACCATTCTGGCCGCGTTTCTTGTGTTCTCTCGTACGCCGGTGTCGATGTGCAGCGCTGCCATCCTGCTTTTCCTGATTGCCCTATGGGCTGCGAAGACCGACATTGCGCAGGCGCGCGGCCTCGACAAGGTCGTAGCCTTGAGCAATTTGTGTTTCGCCGTCCCCTTGGCGGTTTTCGGCGCGGAGCATTTCGCGGACTCCAAAGACATTATGCAGATCGTGCCCTCCTACATGCCCTGGCCTTTGGTCTGGACCTATTTCGTGGGCGTGGCGCTGATTGCAACGGCCTTGAGTGTTGCGACGAGAATTCAGGTGCGCTGGTCCGGCCTGCTGTTCGGCATCATGATGTTTGCGTTTGATGCGATGCTCACTCTTCCGGCACTGCGTACCAGTCTCCACAACAGAATTGTGTGGGCCCTCTTATTGCGGGAACCGTCGTTCGGAGGCGGAGGCTGGATTCTTGCCGCGAGTGCGCTGGCGGGCTGGCGCGCTGAGGGCCGCAGTTGGCTCATTACGGTGGGGCGCACGCTGATCGCAGTGGCTGCGATATTTTACGGCGTGGAACACTTCCTGCATCCGTTGGGGATGCCCGGGATCCCGCTGGAAAAAGAGATGCCGGCGTGGATACCGGGGCGAGTGGTGATCGACTATCTCACTGGCGCGATTCTGTTGGTATGCGGGGCCGGCATTCTGGTGGCGAAGAAGACGCGCATGGCGGCAACTTATCTCGGGACCTGGATTGTGCTGCTGGACGTCGTCGTGTATGGGCCGGTGCTGATCGCGTCGCTGGCTGACCCGAGCACCGAGGTCAAAGTGGGGGGGCTCAATTACTTCTTCGACACTTTGCTTTTCGCCGGAGCAATTCTCGCTCTTGCCAGCGCAACGCCCCGCACCGATTAAACGCTGGCTGCGATTCTTCCGCAAAAAGCGAAACCCCGAGCGGAATTCAACTCGGCGCGTAGCCTGTCTTGCGAGAATTACTCACATCGTTGTCATGCTGAGCGAAGAGCGCCCCTCGCGAGGCGAGGGGCGTTCGTCGTCGAAGCGTCCCTGGCCCCGTTAGGTCCCCATGTGTCGCTGCCTGGGTCTGCAAGAAATTACGAATGGGACGCGCGGCCCGTGGTGGCCATAGGGATGCTTCGACTCCGCGGTGAGGATCGCTGTGCGATCCTCACCGCTCCGCTCAGCATGACAAGCAGGATGGAGTGGGCTGAAGGTTCATAGCTGACGGCTGACCGGCTGAAATCTGTTTAGTTATGCACGTGCGGGCTTTGCGCCGGATTACGGTGGGGGCCAGGCGGCTCCTTCACGACTTTCACGTCAAAGCTCACGGGGAGCGTTTTCGGAGGAAAGCATTGCGCGTTGTCGCAGGCCTGGTAGCGCAGGACGCCGTGCATTATGTATTTTCCGGGCGTGACCGCGTGCAGCGGATGCACCGCCACCGCGATCGTGAAATCTCCGCTGTACACGTTCAGCTTCGAATCCGGCGAAAAAGGGAAGCTCAGGTCTTTTCCCTCGGGATACTCGATCTTTCCCAGGATGATGTCGGTGGGCAGGTCCATCTTGAGAGCGGTAGGAATCAGGAATTCGTCCTTGGGCGCGTTGGAGTTGATGTGAAATCCGGAAGCCACGCGGAAATTCAGATTCACCATGGTCTGCGCCGCGCGCGGAGCCGTGACCAGCGGCACGGGAGCGATTGAAACCGAGGGCGCCCTGCCCGATGTGCTGGTGGGAGGCGCGATGGGAGTGTATGTCACCGACGGTTCCTGGGCCGCTTGGCCGAAGGCTGCGCCCGTCAGCAGAAGAAGCGGGAAGAGCATGGTCGATTTTTGTGCCCGGAAAATCATGTTCGCGAAATTCGATAGTAGAGCAATTGCGGAATGCTTTCTATTGTTATCTTTGAGCAGTGGCATCTTAGCGCAGTGGAAGAGCGGGCGCTCGGCGCCCTGAGGATTCGCTCGTGTTCCGGACGTGTTCTGATCCTAGACGCTCGATCGCCCCGCGCCAACGTTACTTCTGAGCAGGCCCGTTCTCGCGCGTCATCTGGGCCGATGCTTCGCTCTTGGCGGCCTCCGTGTCCAACGCCTTCTTGATGGAGTCTTCGATCTCGCCCTTGCCCTTCAGCCCGATAATCTTGTCCACAATCTTGCCATCGCGGCCGATGAAAAAGGTTTCCGGCAGGGCGGGTACGCCGCCGTAGGCATCGCCCACAGCTTCCTTGCCGATCAGCACGGGATAGTTGACTCCCATATCCTTGGTGAACTGGGTGATCTCGTCTTTAGCGTCGTCCCCCATCTCGACCCCAACCACCTGCAGCCCTTGCGAACCGTACTGGTTCTGCAATTCCACCAGCCACGGCGTTTCGATTTTGCAGGGACCGCACCAGGTGGCCCAGAAATTCAGCAGCACGGCTTTGCCCCGCAGATCGGACAAGCTCATGCTCTTGCCGTCGAGCGATTGGAGAGTGAAATCGGGCGCCGGCGACGACTTGGTGATCCTCGGCGTCGGCCCCGACGAGCGCCGCGACATGTGCACGCCGAAGTAAAGCATGGCCGCGGCAACCAGCCCCACCACCACCAGGGCCAGCGGATTCCGGCTCCCCCGGCTCGGTGGCGGGACTACGGCGCCGCTCGCCACATCCGACGGCTGAAACGTGGTGCCGCACATGCCGCAAGTTACCGTGCCGGGAGCGCCTTCTAGCGGAACAGTTCCGCTGGGACGCAGCCCGGCTCCGCATTGTGGACAAAACTGAAATTCTTCAATTCTCAAACCACAACCTCCACTACAAAGCAAAACGATTCAGAAACGACAACCAGCTCGAAATCAGCGTGAAGCGCCCAATCACCAGCAACACGCCCAACGCGATCAGCAGGCCGCCCGAGGCCACTTCCAGCACGTGCATGTGCGAGCGGAAGCGGCTGTAAAACTTCAGAAAGCGCTCCATCAGCAGCGAGGTCAGCAGAAATGGCACCGCCAGACCCAGCGAATAGACCGCCAGCAAAAGAATCCCTTTCACCAGCGTGTCCTGTTCTCCGGCGACGGTGAGGATTGCCGTCAGAATTGGCCCCAGGCAAGGGGTCCAACCGAAAGCAAAGGCGAAGCCGATCACGAATGCGCCCAGCGGCGTGCTGCTGCCTTTTAGACCGTGCAGGCGCGCGTCCATGTAGAGCGCCTTGATCTTGAAGATGCCCGTCAGATGCAAGCCAAATAAAATGATGACGACGCCGGCGACCCGCGCCAGCGTGTGCTTGTAAATCCCCAGCACCTGGCCGAGCTCGGTTGCGGCCGCCCCCAGCGCGATAAAGACCACGCTGAAGCCCAGGATGAACGCAATAGAGTTCACCATTACCCGCCGCATCAGTTGCGCTTGGGGCGCCTTCAGTTCCTCGACGCCTACGCCCGAGATCATGGAAACGTATCCCGGCACCAACGGAAGCACGCACGGCGAGAGAAACGAAACCAGGCCTGCGAAGAACACGCCAATTATGGAAGGATTTGGGAGACTCGACATCGGCTTTTATTGTACCTTGCGCGGTTGTACCAGTTGCCTCATTAGAATAAGACGCGCGGACGGAGATTTAGTTGCAAGCGGCGGTGGTCCCGTTTGACCCCACAAAACAAAACGTCAACCACGAAGGTCACGAAGTATCACGAAGGACTTCGCTTGCGTGGTTTCCTTTGTGATACTTCGTGTGCTTAGTGGTAAGGATCCGAATCCGGCCCGGCGTCTACTTGCGCGGTGGGTCCGGCTGTGCCGGCATCTGGTCTGGAGTTTCCATGAGCTTGTGCAAGACTCTCGTGGACAGAGTCGCAATGAGCACGGCTCGGTTCGCCTCCTGGCGCACCTGCAGGCTGTCAAAAAGCGCTTTCACGTCGGCGTCGCTGCCCGGCGATCCCACCGACGCCTCCGCGCTATGAAACATCGACAGAAACACGTTGGCCTTGTCGGCAATGCCGCGGGCATCTTCGTCGCTGCCCGCCCAGGCTTCGGCGCGCACGTGCAGGGCGTCGGTGCGCAGCGGCAGGTGCAGCGGGTTGTAGCTGGCGGAAACCACCAGGTCCGCGGGCTTGGGGAAAACCGAAGCCCACGATTCGAAGCCCGGCGATCGCGGCTCGACGCGCGCCACCATCCACACCGGGCTGGCCAGCTGTACCCGCTTGTAATACCGCCGAAGCAACGCAGGGCCCCCAAACGGGGACGCCAGCCGCCGCGAGCGGTCGACCATGCCGCGGATGACTGCCGGATCGTCGTGATTCGAGGCGGCGACCGTATCGACGCCCAGAATCGCGATCCGGAAGGTTCGTCCGTAGAGAGGAATCGTGAAGATATCGACCGAGTTGTAGTTCTCGACCGACTGCGCGGTCCGCTTCAGGTAAGCGGCACACTTGCTCCCATCAAACCGTCCCGTGACGACCTCTGAAAAGCGAGCCTCGGGCGCCGCGCCGCCAGTCCCGCCGCCCGGCCAGTTCTGCGGGTAATGGATGGCGATGGCCGCCTGGTCCAGGTCGCGCTCGAAGTCAAACCCGGTTTCCTGGATGAAGCGATCGTATTCCGCATCGTGCGAGACCGGGAAGAACGGCTTTCCGCCATTCGCCTTGCGCACCCAGCCGAAGTTGGCATACACAAAAGCATCGGCTCCGGGCAGCAGCCGCGCGGTCTCCGGCGGAGCGTGCTTGCGCAGTTGGACGGCGAGAGTCACTGCCGCAGCGACGATCACAACCGCCAGCGCGATGGGGAAGGCGCGTCTTATTCGCATGAAGTGCGGGTCAGGGATGAAATGATAGCACCCCGGCATCGCTGCGGCGAATGTGGGACCTGTCCGAAGGCGGACCGATGTTTCGGGACCAGATATTTTGGACCAAATGTTTTCGAACCAGGTGACCGTCCCCGAGGGCATAAGTGACGCAGTCCGAGAAGAACGGTTCGTATCAGGGCATGCCTTCAGGCGTGCCGCTGAAGCCGCCCCGCATGTCCCGCTTTTAGCGGCTGTGACGACTAGAGCCAGCGGCTGAAGCCGTTTAGCCTCTTACGTCCTTTGGCGGCATCGCTGAAGCGAAGCCCTGAAACGAATCGTTCTTCGCAAACTGCACCAACCCAGACATACCATTGCTTGCACGCTTAATTCCGCTTGTGATACCTTAAATAATTGTCCCGGACATCTGGCAGGGATCTGAGGGATAAGTTTGCGCGAGGGCGCGTCTTTCCCCCGAATTTGCTGGCGTAGCTCAGTTGGTAGAGCATCTGATTTGTAATCAGAGGGTCGGGGGTTCAAATCCCTTCGCCAGCTCCAGTAAATGTTTTTCCGGCAGGCGGCGGACTCGGTTTAGCGGCGCAACAGGTTTTTCCAACGCACTCCATTCGGTACTTTTCCGGCGTGTGGTGATCAGCGGTCGGTGATCTTCGCGGTCTTCTCGCGAGCCTTGGTTTCCCTGCGTTGCGAAACGAAAGCGTGTATTGTGCTGGGTTTGGTCTGCGGGTTTCGCGTGTGCTTTCCCGCCCGCCCGAGAATTTATGCACAGGTGGGTGAGTGGTTAAAGCCAACAGACTGTAAATCTGTCCCTCCTAGCGAGGTACGAAGGTTCGAATCCTTCCCTGTGCACCATAGATTGAGCCGTTGAGCGGGTATGAGTCGAAGCGACAGCGAGACGGGAGCCGGCTGGCGAAATCCCGAGCGCAGTTTGCCAGGGATCTGATTTCTTGTGAATCGATTGTCCATTGCGCTGGTCTGCTACTTGGTGCTGGGAGCGCTGGCCTGGACCACGCTGACCGACCCAAGATTTCGGGCGGGAACGCTGGCGATCTTAGTCTTGTTGGCGGTGAAGTCGGTGTTGCGCCGCAACGAAGTGCTGCATCCCGACAAGGACGCCGAGTAGATTTTCGCTGAGAGCGGATGGCTGACAGCTGTTTTCGGGCCGATGTAGCTCAGTTGGTAGAGCACTCCCTTGGTAAGGGAGAGGTCACCAGTTCAATCCTGGTCATCGGCTCCAGAAATTAGGTAGCTGGCAGTTTGCGGAGAGGCTATGACTGGTGCATGGCTGATCGTGGAGTGGGTCGCATGGGTGCCACTTGTGTACTACCTGATATTCATAAGGCGGCGATGGGAGGAGCTGTTGCGATCGCCCAAGCGATCTGGCCTGCTGTCACTTGTTGCCGTTTTTCTTTACTGTGCGACTTGGTTTGTTGAGAGCGCTGTGTTGTTGCGGGTGTGCTGGGTTGTTGCGCCCATAATGCTTATGACTGGAATTGTGATTCAGCGAAAGGGCTTGATCCAGATGGATCGGGAGCGAGCAGCCGGCCTTGAAGGGGAGATTCAGACGTTGAGGTTGAGCTGACAGCTGATAGCTGACAGCTGAGTTTAGGGCGGGAGTAACTCAGTGGTAGAGTCACAGCCTTCCAAGCTGTTGGTCGCGGGTTCGATTCCCGTCTCCCGCTCCAGAGTTGAGCCGTTTGGCGGGCGTCTGAGCCCGCTGGCGAAATCCCGAGCGTAGTTTGCGAGGGAACTAAGTATCGTGTTCCGAGTATGACAGTGACTTTCCAGCGGGCTCCGATCAAGATTGAGAAGGAGCAAGAGTTCGCCAGGCTGAAAGCGGCAGTGGAGCAGGCGTTCTTGCCCGAAAAGGTTGAGCGCTTCCTCAAGCAGATGTCCCGCAAGGGAATTCGCGTCCGGGATTTTGATGCGGTGCTGGCGCAGCGGCTGCTGGAAGGTGTTGTCGGCGAAGCGGAACTGGATGCGCGTGGATTGTACGGATCGCTTCCGGTGTCCGACCAGGCGCAGATGCGCGAGTTTTACCTGTCGAAGCTCGAGGGCGTCGACATCGCGCTGCGGCACAAGTTTAAGAAGCTGTACCAGTATTACTAGTCGAGAAGTTGCATAGATCCTTCGCGGCAAAGGGCGCCGCTCAGGATGACAGGCTCAGATGGTTTGAGCTAGAAGCTAGGAGCTAAGAGCTGAGTTATGGCGAAAGAAAAATTTGATCGCAATAAGCCGCACTGCAACGTAGGGACGATTGGTCACATCGATCATGGCAAGACCACGTTGACGGCGGCGATTACCAAGGTGTTGCAGAAACACAATCCTAAGATTGTGTTCCGATCGTTTGACAGCATTGATAACGCGCCGGAAGAGAAGGCGCGCGGCATCACGATTGCCACGGCGCACGTCGAGTATGAGACTGCGAACCGGCACTACGCGCACGTCGACTGCCCGGGCCACGCCGACTACATCAAGAACATGATCACGGGCGCGGCGCAGATGGATGGCGCGATCTTAGTCGTCGCGGCGACGGACGGTCCGATGCCGCAGACGCGCGAGCACGTGCTTTTGGCGCGGCAGGTCGGTGTGCCTTACATCGTTGTGGCGTTGAACAAGTGTGACGCGGTCGACGATCCTGAGTTGCTCGATCTCGTCGAGTTGGAAGTACGCGAGTTGCTGAAGACTTACAAGTTCCCGGGCGACGATGTTCCGGTGGTGCGGTTGTCGGCGCTGGGCGCGTTGAACGGGGAAGAGAAGTGGGAAAAGCAGATTGACGCGCTGATGAAGGCGGTGGACGAGAGTGTGCCGCAGCCGGCGCGCGAGTTGGACAAGCCGTTCCTGATGCCGATCGAAGATATTTTTTCGATTCAGGGACGCGGCACGGTGGTGACCGGAAGAATTGAGCGTGGTAAGGTCAAAGTCGGCGAGGAAGTGGAAATCGTGGGCTTCCGCGAGACGCGCAAGACGGTTGTCACCGGCGTTGAAATGTTTAAGAAGCAACTGGACGAAGGCATGGCCGGCGACAACGCCGGGTTGCTGCTGCGCGGCATTGCGAAAGAAGATGTCGAGCGCGGCATGGTGCTGGCCAAGGGTGGATCGATTACTCCGCACACCAAGTTCAAGGCGGAAGTTTATATTCTGACCAAAGAAGAAGGTGGAAGACATACGCCATTCTTCAAGGGATATCGTCCGCAGTTTTATCTCCGCACGACGGACGTTACTGGAGTGGCCGAGCTTCCAGCTGGCACCGAGATGGTGATGCCGGGGGACAATGTGAGTCTGGTGATTGAGTTGATCACGCCGGTGGCCATGGAAAAGGGTCTGCGGTTCGCGATTCGTGAAGGTGGACATACCGTGGGCGCGGGGACGATTGCGGAGATTGTGACGTAAGGGCCGGTCGTTGGTCGTCAGTCGTTAGTCGTTGGCCAAGAGCCGGGCGGCACAGCGACAGCAGCCCCGGAAGGGGCGGAATAATTTAGCCCAGAGCCTGCCCTGAGCGAAGTCGAAGGGGCGTAAGCCCTGGGTAAGGCGCAAAACGAGAACGAGTCCCGTAGGGACGACAGGAAAGTGCATAGATCCTTCGCGAGACAGAAAGCGTCTCGCTCAGGATGACAAAGCTAAGAGCTAGAAGCTAGGAGCTGTTTTCATGCCCCGAGAAATTGTGACATTACAGTGCGGTGACTGCAAAGAGCGGAACTATTCGACGACCAAGAATCGGAAGACGACGACCGAGCGGCTGGAATTCAAGAAATTCTGCCGCCGTTGCCGCAAGCACACGCCGCATAAAGAGGTTAAATGAAGTGGCTAGTGATTAGTGTCTAGTGGTTTGTTGCTTACCACTAACAACTATCCACTCACCACTGATTCAGGGGCGTAAGCTCAACGGTTAAACTGTCGGTCTCCAAAACCGAACTTGGGGGTTCGAATCCCTCCGCCCCTGCCAGAGTTTTTGGAGAGCAGCCAGCAGGCCAGGAGTCGTGATGTCGGTCGAGACGAAGAAAATGGCGAATTTAGCACCATTCGGTGGCAGCTTTGTGGACCGGGTAAAGTCCTGGCCGGAGCAGGTCAAGACGTTCTACAACGACGTGCGTACCGAAATGCGCAAGGTGACGGCGCCCTCGTGGAAGGAAGTCCGGGCTACGACCACCGTGGTCGTGATCACGGTTTTCATTTTCGCGCTGTACTTTGCCGTGATTGATTTCGTCATTCAACACGGCGTGACCGCGCTGTTCGACTATTTCAGGGTTCATTAATCAGAGTTCACTAAACGCAAATGGCTGGCCGGGAAGAAGCACCACCTATGCTGGACGAAGAAAAAAACGAAGTGGCAACCACCACAGCAAGCGAGCCGCAGACCGCCGGCGCGGAGGGCGCTGCCGCGACCGCCGAGGCGCCCAAGAACCCGAACATGAAGTGGTACATCATCCACTCCTACTCGGGGTTCGAGCGCAAGGTGAAGGAGTCTCTGGAGTCGCGGGTCGCGGCCTTCGGGCTGCAGGACAAGATCGGCAAGGTGCTGATCCCCACGGAATCCGTAACCGAAGTGCGTGGCGGCAAGAAGTACACCTCCGAGCGCATGTTCTATCCCGGCTACGTGCTGGTGGAAATGGATATGGACGATCACGTGTGGCACGTGGTCAAGTCCACGCCGCGCGTCACCGGATTTGTCGGTACCGGGCAGCAACCGACTCCGTTGTCGGAAGAAGAGGTCCAGCACATCGTCTACAAAGTTGCCGACAGCCGCGAGAAGCCGAAGCTCAAGGTTAAGTTCGAGAAGAACGAATCGGTTCGCATCACCGAGGGGCCGTTCGCCAGCTTCACCGGCATCGTCGACGAAGTGAACGAAGACCGCGAAACCTTGAAGGTCATGGTGACAATTTTCGGCCGCTCCACTCCGGTGGAACTTGAGTTCAACCAGGTGGAGAAGGTCGCGTAGGCGCGTATGGGTATTTTCACGGCCAAGTTGCGGGTTTGGAATCCGGCCAGTTCGTCTTCGACTCAGGAAATCGAAGCGATGGTAGACACTGGCGCTTCTTACAGCTGGGTGTTGCGCGCGAGGCTCGAACCACTGGGTGTGCGTCCGGTGCGCCGCATGCAGTTTCGGACAATCGAAGGTAAGACCATCGAGCGTGATCTGGTTTCGGTGTTCGTGGCGGCGGATGGATTTACAGGCGGAGACAACGTTGTGATGGCCGAACCTGGCGACATGGAAGTGATCGGGGCGCACACCTTGGAGAGTCTTGGTTTAACCGTAGATCCCGTCGGCAAGAAACTGGTGCCGGCCGTGGGACTCGCATTGACGGCGGTCCTGCAGAATTTAGTCGAAGGATAAAAGATGGCAAAGAAAGTAACAGGTTTCGTGAAGCTGCAGATCGCCGCCGGCAAGGCGACTCCGGCACCGCCCGTGGGTCCAGCACTGGGCCAGGCGCAGATCAACATTATGGAGTTCTGCAAGCAGTTCAACGCCAGAACCAGCCAGAAGGAGATGGAGGGACTGATCATCCCGGTCGTGGTCTCGGTGTACAACGACCGCTCGTTCACCTTCATCACCAAGACGCCTCCGGCGTCGATTCTGTTGAAGCGCGCGGCGGGCATCGCCAAGGGGTCGGGTGTGCCGAACAAAGATAAAGTCGGCAAGGTTACGGCCAAGCAGGTCGAGGAGATCGCCAAGCAGAAGATGCCCGACTTGAACGCCGCCTCGGTCGAGACCGCGATCAAGAGCATTCGCGGCACGGCCAGGTCGATGGGCATTGAAGTAGTTGGATAAAGAATTGTGTAATTGAGAAATTGAGTAATTTGAAATCGACGAACGGTTTTCAATTCCTCAATTACCAAATTTCCCAATTACTCAATCGTCACAAGCACCACGGTGGATCGGAATAGCGATCAGCGGTGGGAGACAAGGAAAAGCAATGAAAAAAGAAGGAAAGAACATCGCCAAGGCGCACGCTGGAGTCGAGAAGCGCCCCTATATTCTGCAGGATGCGGTTCCTCTCCTGCAGAAAGTGAAGTACGCAAAATTCGACGAAACCGTCGAAGTCACGCTGCGCCTGGGGGTCGATCCCAAACACGCGGACCAGATGGTGCGCGGCACGGTCGTTCTGCCGCACGGGCTGGGCAAGTCAAAGAAAGTTTTAGTCATCGCCACCGGCGACAAGATTAAAGAAGCCGAAGCGGCCGGCGCCGATTTCGCCGGCGGCGAAGAGATGGTCGAGAAGATCACCAAGGAAAACTGGACCGACTTCGACGCCCTGATCGCTACGCCTGACGTGATGAAATCCGTGGGACGGCTGGGCAAGATTCTCGGCCCGAAGGGCCTGATGCCCAATCCAAAGACGGGCACGGTCACCTTCGACGTGGCCAAGGCGGTGCAGGAAGTGAAGGCGGGCAAGGTCGAGTTCCGCACCGACAAGACGGCGCTGGTGCACTGCCCGGTCGGCAAGATTTCGTTTTCGCCGGACAAGTTGATTGAGAACGCCACGGTGCTGATCACCAGCGTGATCAAGGCCAAGCCGTCCGTGGCCAAGGGCAAGTACATCAAGGGCTGCTACCTGAGTTCGACGATGGGTCCCGGGATTTCTCTGGACGTGACTCCGATCGAGACGGCGGCCAAAGCTTAACGCGGCGCTGAAGCGCGCCCAGGGCGGACGAGGGCGTCCGCCGCTACACGAGATCATTTTGAGGGACTGAATATGGCGGTTACCAAAGCGAAGAAAACAGAGCAGGTCGAGAAGTTGAGCAAGGACCTGAAGAACGTATCCAACTTGGTGGTGGCGACCTACACCAAGATGACCGTACCTCAGGACTACGAGTTGCGCAAGGTTCTGCGCGGCGCGGGCGCGAAGTATCAGGTCGTCAAGAACACCCTGGCCGAGAAGGCCGCCAAGGGCACCAAGGTCGAAGGCGCGTTGAAGGATCTGGCAGGCGTGACCTCGATTGCCTACACCACCGGCGATCCGGTAGCGATGGCCAAGGCCCTGACGAAGTACGCCAAAGACACGCCGGAGTTCACCTTCAAGATCGGTGTGGTCGAAGGCAAAGTCATCAACATTAAAGAGATCGAAGCGCTGGCCAGCATGCCTTCGAAGGAAGAGCTGTATTCGAAGCTTCTGTTCCTGCTCAACGGCCCGGCGCAGCGTCTGGTGACGGCTATGGGCGCGGTGGGCCGCAACCTGGCGGTGGTGGTCGATCAAGGCGTGCAGCAGAAGAAGTTCAAGGAAGCCTAGAGGCATTGAGCAATTGAGTAATTTGTAATTGGGTAATTGAAAACCTTGATTTCTAATTATCCGAATTAAAAAGTTTGGTTGTCGGCGGTTCAAGGGTTGCGCGGGTCGTTCTCAAACGTTGTCTGGCGCGAGAGAAATGGATCCAGTCGCACTGGAAACCTGAACTGCTGGTGACGAAAGCAAGGCGGAATAGCAAGACAAAGAATTCAAAAACACTGGAGAACTAACATGGCGGATCTCGCTCAATTAGAAGAATCAATCGTAGGGCTGTCGCTTCTGGAAGCGGCGGAACTGGTCAAGAAACTGGAATCGCGTCTCGGCGTGTCGGCCGCGGCAGCAGCCCCGGTGATGGTGGCCGGCGGCGGCGGCGCGGCGGCAGGTGCGGCTCCGGCGGAAGAGAAGACCGAATTCACCGTCGTCCTCAAGGAAGTCGGCGCCAACAAGATCAACGTGATCAAGGCCGTCCGCGAAGTCACCAGCCTGGGCCTGAAAGAAGCCAAGGAACTGGTGGATGGCGCCCCCAAGAACGTGAAAGAGGGCGTTTCCAAGGAAGAGGCGGAGACCATCAAGAAGAAGTTCACGGATGCCGGTGCGGTTGTCGAAGTAAAGTAAAGGGTTTATGTGGGGCGGGCACTCTTGCCCGCCTGCCGGCACCTTCGATAAGGCCAGCGGGCAGGAGTGCCCGCTCCACAGAGACCGGTCGCACCGAAAACAGTGCAAAATCGATTATGTTGCACGTTCCTACTTGTGAACCGTGGGCGGCGATGTTAGCATCTATATAACGTCGCCTCCCAGGGCTTCACTTGAGCGCGAGCAAGTCTCGCGCGGTAGTTTTGGGCAGGCTGCTCCGCGGGCAGGCGGGGCGGAAACAGGCCGACGAACTGGCGCGAAAGAGTTCAAATCAAATATGGCGAAACGCCTTGGTTGGCGTCTGCGGGAACGACTGTCCCTGCGGGCGCCCCGCTGTCTTTTAGGTTCCAGGTTGTGAAAACACGTTGTTCCGGTTTCATACACGTACGTCCCGCGGCGCGACAACAACAACGCGCCCCACATTCCGCGGTTTAAGCGTGGCCATCGGCCGCGCCTGAGATTGGGAGTTTCTGAAGATGAAAAACGCCTTCCGTAAACGATTCGATTTTTCCAAAATTCCGGCCACCATCCAGATCCCGAACCTGATCGAGGTTCAGAAGCGTTCCTACGACCGCTTCCTGCAGATGGACAAACTGCCCAGCGAGCGCGAAGACGGCGGCTTGCAGGCGGTGTTTCAGTCCGTGTTCCCGATCACCGACTTTCGCAACGTATCACAACTTGAGTTTGTGGATTACGCCATTGGTAACTGGGAGTGCAAGTGCGGCCACCTGAAAGGCCTGCACCACCTCCGCACCACTTGCAAGAATTGCGGATCCACGGTCATTACCGACCCGTTCCATCCCGGCGAAGTTCTGTGCGGCAAGTGCGGCACCTACAACGCCAACACGCCCGACTTCTGCAACAAGTGCGGCGACCCGGTCGGATTGCAACTGAAGTATGACGTGGCCGAGTGCGAAGAGCGCGGCATGACTTACTCTGCGCCGCTCAAAGTCACGATGCGTCTGACGATCTTCGATAAGGACGCTGAGACCGGCAACCGCTCCATCCGCGACATTAAAGAGCAGGAAGTCTTCTTCGGCGACGTTCCGCTGATGACGCAGAACGGTACCTTTATTATCAACGGCACAGAACGCGTCATCGTCAGCCAGTTGCACCGTTCGCCCGGCGTGTTTTTCGAGACGGCCAACAACCGCACCTACTTTCTCGGCAAGATCATTCCCTACCGCGGATCGTGGGTCGAATTTGAATACGACCAGAAGAACGTGCTCTATGTCCGCATCGACCGCAAGCGCAAGTTCCTGGGCACGATCTTCTTGCGCGCTCTCGGCCTGCGCTCCGGCGAAGACATTTTGAAGGCGTTCTATACCACCGACCGCATCACGGTCCGCGACAAGAAGCTTTACTGGACGCTCGACCCGGCCAGTGAGAAGCCGACCAACCTGCTCGGCATGAAACTCGCCCATAGCATTAAGAACAAGTCGGGTGATGAAGTCGCGCACTCCGGGCGCAAGATCAACGCCCAGATTCTGAAAGATATTCAGAAGGCGAAGATCACGGAAATCGAAGTCGACATCACCGACCTCGAAGGCGCGTGGACGGCCGGCGACATCGTCGACACCACGACCGGCGAAGTCATGCTCGAAGCGAACTCCGAGTTGACCGCCGACAAGGTTTCGAAGATTCTCGATTCCGGCGTCGTGGAAATGTCGCTGTTCTTCCCCGAGCGCGACGACGTGGGCACGGTGATCAGCCAGACCCTGAAGCGCGATGCGGTGAAGACGCCGCAGGAAGCGCTGATCGAGATTTACCGCAAGCTGCGTCCCGGCGATCCGCCGACGCTCGACACGGCCACGGCGCTGTTCCATGGCATGTTCTTCGACCCGCGCAAGTATGACTTCTCGCGCGTGGGCCGCTTGAAGTTCAACATCAAATTGTTCGAGAACCAGGCAGCCACCAGTCTCGACAAGCGCACGCTCGATCCGGACGATTTCTACGCGACCATCGCGTACCTGCTGAAGCTGCGCAAGAGCATTGGCGCGGTCGACGACATCGATCACCTCGGCAACCGCCGCGTGCGCGCGGTCGGCGAGTTGATGGAGAACCAGTTCCGCATCGGGCTGGTCCGCATGGAACGGGCGATCAAGGAAAAAATGTCGGTGTACCAGGAAATGTCGACGGCTATGCCGCACGACCTGGTCAACGCGAAACCAGTTATGGCCGCGATCCGCGAATTCTTCGGATCGTCGCAGCTCTCGCAGTTCATGGATCAGACCAACCCGCTCTCCGAGATCACGCACAAGCGGCGTCTCTCGGCCCTTGGGCCGGGCGGACTTTCTCGTGAACGCGCTGGATTCGAAGTGCGCGACGTTCACCCCACGCATTACGGCCGCATCTGCCCGATTGAGACGCCGGAAGGTCCGAACATCGGCCTGATCTCGTCGTTGAGCTGCTACGCCCGCATCAACGACTACGGCTTCATCGAGTCGCCCTACCGCAAGATCAAGGCGGGACGCGTCATCGACTACGTCACCGTGGTCAACGTGGGCGACAGCGATCACAAAGTCGGCGATCACATGGAGAAGCATGAGATCGAGAAGATCAACAACGAGTTGAGAGAGAAGCGCAAGAAGCCGGCGACCATTGAGCCGTTCTCCTTCTATCTCTCGGCATGGGAAGAAGATCGTCACACGATCGCACAGGCCAACGTGGAACTCGACGACAAGGGCAAGATCGTCGCCGAACTGGTCAACGCCCGCAAGGCCGGCAACTTCGTCCTCGTGAGCCGCGATGAGGTCGACTACGTCGACGTCAGCCCGAAGCAACTCGTCTCCGTCGCCGCCTCGCTGGTTCCGTTCCTCGAGCATGATGACGCGAACCGCGCCCTGATGGGCGCCAACATGCAACGCCAGTCTGTGCCTTTGCTCCGCGCGCAAGCGCCGATCGTTGGCACGGGAATGGAAGGCGTCACTGCCCGCGACTCGGGAGCGGTCGTTCTTGCTCGCCGCAACGGCATCATCGACTCGGTCGACTCCGAGCGCATCATTGTTCGGGTCGAGGGCGAGCACCATCCCACGCAGTTGTCGCGTGAAGTGGGCAGCGACATTTACCAGCTCACGAAGTTCAAGCGCTCGAACCAGAACACCTGCATCAACCAGAAGCCGGTGGTCAAGAAGGGTCAGCGCGTGCTGAAGGGCGAGATCATCGCTGACGGTCCCTGCACCGATCACGGCGAGCTGGCGCTGGGACGAAACGTCCTGGTCGCCTTCATGCCGTGGCGCGGCTACAACTTCGAAGACGCAATCCTCGTCTCCGAAAAGATGGTGAAAGAGGATTACTACACCTCGCTGCACATCGAGGAGTACGAGATCGAAGCCCGCGACACCAAGCTGGGGCCGGAAGAAGTCACGCGCGATATTCCAAACGTCAGCGAGTCCATGCTGCGCAATCTGGACGAAGCGGGCGTAATTCGCATTGGCGCCAGCATCAAGCAGGGCGACATTCTTGTCGGCAAGGTTACGCCGAAGGGTGAAACCCAGCTCACGCCGGAAGAGAAACTGCTGCGCGCCATCTTCGGCGAAAAGGCCGGAGACGTGCGCGATGCGTCGCTGTACTGCCCGCCGGGCATTGAGGGCGTCATCGTCGATGTGAAGATCTTCTCGCGCAAGGGCCAGGAAAAGGACGAGCGCGCGAAGGCTATCGAAGCCACGCAGATCGCCAAGTTGGAAAAGAACCTTTCGGACGAAATCCGGATTCTGACCGACGAGCGCCTGAAGCGCCTGGAAAACATCCTGGGCGGCAAGGAGGTGCAAGCCGATTTACACGACGAGCGCACCAACAAGCGCCTGCTGACCAAGGGCAACATCCTGACGCGTGACGAGATCGAGCGCATCTCGACCCGCAACCTGAAGCGCATTAAATACGCCGATAAGGACCCGCGGGTGAACGAGCAGATCGACGAGATCGAAGAAATGACTTCTCGCCAGATCGACGTGCTCAAGAAGATCGTCAACGAGAAGAAAGAAAAACTCACCAAGGGCGACGAACTGCCGCCGGGCGTGATCAAGCTGGTCAAGGTCTACATCGCCATGAAGCGCAAGCTGAGTGTCGGTGACAAGATGGCCGGCCGCCACGGCAACAAGGGCGTCATTGCCCGCATTCTGCCGGAAGAAGATATGCCGTACCTCGAAGACGGAACGCCGGTGGAAATCGTGCTCAACCCGCTCGGCGTGCCTTCCCGTATGAACGTGGGACAGATTCTCGAAACCCACCTGGGATGGGCTGGCTTCGTGCTCGGCGAGAAGATCACGCAACTGCTCAAGGAGAACACTCGTTCCGAAGCGATCCGGCGCGAGTTGAAGGCGTTGTTCAAAGACTCGCAACTGTCTGACATCATTTCGGACATGAGCGAGGAAGAGCTCGAGTCCGTGGCGCCAACCCTGGCCAAAGGCGTGTTCATGGGCTCGCCGGTGTTCGATGGCGCGAAGGAAGGCGAGATCAAGGCGCTGCTCGAACACGCCGGTCTGCCGACCTCGGGCAAAACGACGCTTCACGACGGCATGACTGGAGACAAGTTCGAACAGCCGGTCACCGTCGGCTACATCTACATGCTGAAGCTGTCGCACCTGGTGGACGACAAGATTCACGCCCGCTCCATCGGACCCTATTCTCTGATAACCCAACAACCCTTGGGCGGCAAAGCGCAGTTCGGCGGACAGCGCTTCGGCGAAATGGAAGTCTGGGCGCTGGAAGCTTACGGTGCAGCCTTCATACTTCAGGAGCTTTTGACGGCGAAGTCCGACGACGTATACGGCCGCACCAAGATTTACGAGGCCATCGTCAAGGGCGAAGCCGCCATGGAGCCCGGCGTACCGGAATCGTTTAACGTGCTGATCCGCGAGCTGCAGTCGCTCTGCCTCGATGTGGAATTGATCAAGGCAGGCGAAAAGAAGCCCACGGCCAGCGCGGCAGCAGATTAGTCGTTGGTCGCTGGTCGTTAGTCGTTAGCGACCAGCGCGCCTGATTTTCAGACTCGGAACAAAAACCCGTGATCTCGCTCTTGGATACGCGGGTCAAGAGATTTCGCTAGCGACTAACGACCAACGACTAGCGACGACCCACAAGAGCCGCGAGCGGCGGCGCAACAGCCGAGGAAAGCGGAGGAACACCTTGTTTCGTTCGAGCCCCTTTGAAATGGCAAATGTGATCGCTGACTTCGACGCCATCCGTATCAGCCTGGCGTCTCCGGAAAAAATCCGCAGCTGGTCGCACGGCGAAGTCACCAAGCCCGAGACCATCAACTACCGCACCTTCAAGCCGGAGCGCGACGGCCTGTTCTGCGCGCGCATCTTTGGCCCGGTGACGGACTGGGAATGCCTCTGCGGCAAGTACAAGCGCATGAAGCACCGCGGCGTTATCTGCGACAAGTGCGGCGTGGAAGTCACGCTGTCCAAAGTTCGCCGGGAACGCCTGGGCCACATCGAGCTGGCTTCGCCCTGCTCGCACGTGTGGTTCTTCAAGGGACTGCCCAGCCGCATCGGTCACCTGCTCGACATTTCTTTGCGCGATCTTGAGTCCGTGCTTTATTTCGAAGCTTACGTCGTGGTCGAACCCGGCGACGCTCCGGTAAAAGAGCGCGAGGTCATCAAGGACGAAGCCAAGTTCCGCGAACTCGATCAGCAGTACCGCCCTGCAGGTTTCAAAGCCATGATGGGCGCTGAGGCGATCAAGGAACTGCTCAAGCGCGTCGACACCGACGGCCTGTCCGTCGAACTGCGCGAGAAAATGAAGAACGAGAGCTCGCTGCAGAAGCGGCTCAAGTACGCCAAGCGGTTGAAAGTTGTCGAGGCCTTCCGCAAGAGCGGCAACAAGCCGCACTGGATGATCCTCGACGTCATCCCCGTCATTCCGCCGGAGCTGCGCCCGCTGGTTCCACTCGATGGCGGCCGCTTCGCCACTTCCGATTTGAACGATCTCTACCGCCGCGTCATCAACCGCAACAACCGGTTGAAGAAGCTGATGGACCTGCACGCTCCCGAAGTCATCGTGCGCAATGAAAAGCGCATGCTGCAGGAGGCCGTCGACGCCCTGTTTGACAACGGACGCCGTGGCCGCGTGCTGCGCGGCGCCAACAACCGTCCGCTGAAGTCGCTCTCCGACACGCTGAAAGGCAAGCAGGGACGCTTTCGCCAGAACCTGCTCGGCAAGCGCGTCGACTACTCCGGACGTTCCGTCATCGTGGTCGGTCCCGAACTCAAGCTGCACCAGTGCGGCCTGCCCAAGAAAATGGCGCTCGAGTTGTTCAAGCCGTTCATCTATCACCGGCTCGAACAGACCGGAAACGTCACCACCATCAAGCAAGCCAAAGAGATGGTCGAGCAGCAGGAGCCGATCGTTTGGGACATCCTGGAAGAAGTCATCAAGGATCACCCGGTGCTCTTGAACCGCGCTCCCACGCTGCACCGCCTCGGCATTCAGGCGTTTGAGCCGGTGCTGGTGGAAGGCAAGGCCATTAAGATTCACCCGCTGGTCTGCACGGCGTTCAACGCCGACTTCGACGGCGACCAGATGGCGGTTCACATTCCGCTGTCTCCGGAAGCCCAGGTCGAAGCCAGCGTGCTGATGCTGGCCTCGCACAACATTCTTTCGCCCGCTTCGGGTCAGCCGATCACCGTGCCCACGCAGGACATGGTGCTTGGACTCTACTACCTGACCAAAGCGAAGCCGGGCGCGAAGGGGGAAGGCCGCGCCTTTGCCAACATTGAAGAAGTGCTGATGGCGCTGGACGCCGGCGCAGTCGAAACCCTGAGCCCGATTCGCCTCCGCTACTCGGGTGAACTGATTGACCTGACCACCGCTTACGATGATCAGGACATCATTCACACCGAGCCGGTACAGGTCGAGCGCGCCTTCATCAACACCACGGTCGGCCGCGCGATTCTCAACGACCAACTGCCCGAGGGTATGCCGTACATCAACGGCTTGCTCAAGAAGAAAGGCATCGGGGCGCTGGTGAACTACGGTTATCTGCGCTTCGGCCTCGAAACCACGGTCAAGATGCTCGATGAAGTCAAGACGCTGGGCTTCAAGTTCGCGACCCGCGCCGGCCTTTCGATCGGCATCGATGACATGGTCATTCCGGACAGCAAGAAAGTCCTGGTCAAAGACGCGGAGAAGCAGGTGGTCGCCGTGCAGCAGCAGTATCTGGACGGCGCCATCACCAACGGCGAGCGCTACAACAAGGTCATCGAAATCTGGTCGGCGATCACGGAAAAAGTGGCCGACGAAATGTTCGGTGAAATGCAGCGCCGTGACAAGGAGGGCGAACTCAATCCGATTTACGTCATGGCCGACTCCGGCGCTCGCGGATCGAAACAGCAGATCCGCCAGCTCTCCGGCATGCGTGGATTGATGGCCAAGCCCTCCGGCGAGATCATCGAGTCGCCCATCACGGCCAACTTCCGTGAAGGTTTGACCGTGTTGGAATACTTCGTCTCGACCCACGGCGCCCGCAAGGGACTGGCCGATACGGCGCTCAAGACGGCGGATTCCGGCTACCTGACTCGCCGCCTGGTCGACGTGGCGCAGGACGTGATCATCAGCGAGTACGATTGCGGCACGGTCGACGGCATCTATGTGCAAGGTATCGTGGAAGCCGGCGAGATCATCGAAGCCCTGCGCGACCGCATCATCGGCCGCGTCTCGCTCGAAAAGATCAAAGATTATGACGGCAACGTCATCGTCGACATCAACCAGGAAATTACCGAAGACCTCGCTGGAGCGATTCAGGCGGCCGGCATCGAGCGCGTGAAAATCCGCTCCGTCCTGACCTGCGAATCGAAACGCGGCGTCTGCGTCATGTGCTACGGCCGCAACCTGGCTTCCGGACGCCTCGTCGAACTGGGCGAAGCGACCGGCGTCATCGCGGCGCAGTCCATCGGCGAACCCGGAACCCAGCTCACCATGCGTACCTTCCACATCGGCGGTACGGCATCGCGAGTGTCCGAGCAGTCGCGTCTCGATGCCAAGAACAACGGCAACGTGCGCTTCATCGGATTGCAGACGGTCAAGGCAAAGTCGGGAAACTTGGTCGTCATGAACCGCCAGGGTTCGATCGCGGTCGTCGACGAAAAGAATCGCGAGCGCGAGCGTTACTCGGTTGTGTACGGCGCGAAGCTGCTGGTCAACGACGGCGATCCGGTCAAACTCGGCCAGGTCATGGTCGAGTGGGATCCTTACACTTTCGCCATCCTGACTGAAATCGGCGGCACCGTGCAGTTCAAGGACTTGCAGGAAGGGGTCACGCTCCACGAAGAAGTCGACGAAGTCACCGGCCTGTCGCGTCACGTGGTGGGAGATTCTCCCGACGAGAAGCGCCAGCCTGCGATCGTCATCAAGGGCAAGGCGAGCAAACGGTACCTGATGCCTTCGCGCGCCCACCTGATGATTCAGGACGGCGACACCGTTACACCTGGAGACGTGCTGGCAAAGATTCCGCGCGAGACAACGAAGACCAAGGACATTACCGGTGGTCTGCCGCGCGTGGTCGAACTGTTCGAAGCCCGCAAGCCGCATGAGACCGCGGTCATCAGCGAAATCGATGGCACGGTGAAATTCGGTGAAGTCTCCAAGGGCCAGCGCAAAATCTACGTGGTCGCCGATAACGGCACCGAAAAGGAATACTCGGTTCCGCGCGGCGTTCACATCAACGTGCAGGAAGGCGAGCGCGTGAAAGCAGGCGAACCGCTCATGGACGGCCCGCTCAACCCGCACGACATCCTGGCGGTGCTTGGCGAAAAAGAACTGCAGGCTTACCTGGTGAACGAAATCCAGGAAGTTTACCGCCTGCAGGGCGTCAACATCTCCGACAAGCACATTGAAGTGATTGTCCGCCAGATGATGCGCTGGGTGAAGGTCGAGGACGTGGGCGACACGCGGTTCCTGCTGGAAGAGCAGACCGACAAGTTCGCCTTCCGCGAAGAGAACGAGCGCGTGATTGCGCAGGGCGGCAAGCCGGCCACAGGACGCCCGCTGCTGCTGGGCATCACGAAAGCATCGCTCTCTACCGACTCCTTCATTTCGGCGGCGTCGTTCCAGGAGACCACGCGCGTGCTTACCGAAGCCAGCATCAACGGCAAGGTCGATCACTTGCGCGGCCTGAAAGAAAACGTCATCGTCGGACGCCTCATCCCTGCCGGAACCGGCATGGAGTACTACCGCAACGTGCGCCTCTCGCCAGAAATGGAAGAGGCTGCCGCCAAGGTGCAGGCGGAAGTTTCGGCGGCGTACGAAGAAGCCGAGCGCGCTCTCGAAATGATGCGCCACGAGGGCGAAACCGACGATCTGCCCGCGGAACTCCCCGCGGCTGAGTAGTCCAGAAAGTAGCGCCGCCGTCTCGGCGGCTGTCCGGCGGGCGTCCTCGCCCGCCGCGCTGAGGGCGAGACGCCCTCAGGACAGCCGGCAAGATGCCGGCGCTACGATTTATTTGACGACCAATGCACGCTACCCCCCAGCGAGTGCGTATCGAGGAACATGCCGAACTTCCCTCTTTGCGCCCGGTGCCTCCCGGCCCTAATCTAGATCAGCGCATGCTACGTTTCTTCCGCCTGCTACGGCTCGCGTTCTGGCGAGCTTTTGTCCACGACGCCTTCGCCATTGCCAAGGCCTCCGCCTATTCCATGATCCTCACCTTTTTCCCGGTCTTGCTGCTGATCGGGTCGGGCCTGGCGAACTGGCGCAAGGGCGGGCCTTACCTGCGGGAAATCTCCTACGCCTTGGGCAGCATCCTGCCGGCGGGAGGAAACACCGCGCTCAGCTATCTCAAGGGAGCGCAACATCCGGGCGGCATGTTGACCACGACAGCCGTGATAACGTTGTGGACGGCTTCCGGCGTCATGGTTTCCTGGATGGACGGTTTCCGCCGCTGTTACGAATTGCCGAAAACCTGGGGCCTGGTCAAAGAGCGCCTGATCGCCTTCCAGTTGGTCGTATTCGCTCTGATTCCCATGACCTTCGCGACCCTTCTGGTGGCCGTGGGCAGCAAGTTCGAGACACGTCTTCTGCCCTACATCGATCCCGATTTCAGCGTCTACGTTTTTCTGCTCTGGGGCGCGATGCGCTGGTTGATCGCCACCCTGACCAGCATCGCGGTAATTGCGGCGATCTACCATCACGCGGTCCCGCGCACCCAGCCCTGGCACAGCGTGATGCCGGGAGCCATGCTTGCGACCGTGCTCTGGTTCTCAACCACGGTTGGATTTCGCGCCTACCTGCAGCATTTCGGCAACTTCGCTACGATTTACGGATCGCTTGGCGCTGCCATCGCTCTTCTGGTGTGGATGTATCTGATTTCCCTGGTGGTCCTGATCGGTGCGGAGTTCAATGCCTTGCTGTTCCCGCGCGCCATGCTGGGCAAAGAGCTGACGGCGGTGAACGGCCCCAAGCTGTAGAGGCGCTGCTGGCAACGTCTCTCTGTTTTGAAGGGCGAATTGAATGACCGCTTTGAAAGGGCGCGGCTTCAAGCCGCGCCATAAGCTCTCCGACAATTTTAACAACCGATCTCGAGGAAAGAGTTGAAGGACATTCCTAACCCGAGCGCCCGCCGCGCCAAGATCATCTGCACCATCGGCCCCGCCTGCAACACCGAGGCCGCTATGCGCGACCTGCTTCGCCGCGGCATGGACATCGCCCGGCTCAACTTCTCCCACGGCACCCACGAAGATCATGCCCACAACGTCCAGCGCCTGCGCCGCGCGGCCGAGCGCGAGGGACGCACCGTCTGCATCCTCCAGGACCTGCAAGGCCCGAAAATCCGCACCGGGCCGCTGGAGCGCCACGAACCCGTCTTACTAAAAACCGGTTCGGTGGTGACCATCACGCCGCAGGATATTCCCGGCACAGCCACACGCATCTCGACCACGTTCCCCGATCTCGCTCGCGAACTCACTCCCGGCGCCCAAATCCTGCTGAGTGATGGCCTGATCGAACTGCGCGTGCGCGCCGTTGGAGGCAAAGATCGCGGAAAAGACGTCGTCTGCGACGTCATCAACGGCGGCATGCTGGGCGAGCACAAGGGGATCAATCTTCCCGGCATTGCCTTGTCGATTCCTGCGCTTACGGAAAAAGACCGCAAAGATCTGGAATTCGGCCTCCGCCACGGAGTGGACGCGGTCGCGCTGTCTTTCGTCCGCACCGCCGCCGACGTCACCACGGTCAAACAGATTATCGCAGCGCATCCCAGCGACCTCCCAGTCATCGCCAAGCTCGAAAAGCCGCAAGCCATCGATCATCTGGAAGAAATTCTCGAGGCCTCTGACGGAGTCATGGTCGCCCGTGGCGACCTCGGCGTCGAGATGGCGCCGGAAAAAGTTCCGGTCATTCAGAAGCACGTGATTCGCCGCGCCTCCGCGTGGCGCAAGCCCGTCATCACCGCGACCCAGATGCTGGAGTCGATGATCGAAAACCCGCGCCCCACCCGCGCCGAGGCCAGCGACGTGGCCAACGCAATCTTCGACGGCAGCGACGCCGTTATGCTCTCCGCCGAAACCGCCAGCGGCCAGTATCCCTGCGAATCGGTTTCGATCATGTCGCGCATCGTGGTCGAAGCCGAATGCAACATGGACGACTTCGTGCAGTTCCGCCGCCGCCGGCGCGAGCACCGCGGCCTTTCGGTGGCCGAAACCATCTGCGAATCGATCGCTCACGCCGCCGAAGATTTGCCCATGGGCGCGATCGCGGTCTTCACCGAGACCGGCAACACGGTTCGCATGATTTCAAAATTTCGTCCGAAGGTTGCCATTTACGCTTACACGCACAGCGTGCCCGTCGTGCAGCGCATGAACCTTTACTGGGGAGTGCATCCCGTGCGTTGCCGCCAGGCTCATTCCGCGGAGCAGATGGTCACGATGGCCGAGCAGGATCTGGTTCGCCGTAGACTGCTGAAACCCGGAGATGTCCTCGGCGTGGTCGCCGGCACGCGCCAGGCTTCCGGCTCCACGAATCTCATGCGTCTGCATACCGTCACCGACGAAGAGGCCGAGCGCATCACTCATGCCAGGCAGCCGCACCCCAAGCCGTCGCATCCCAAGACGCCGCAACCCAAGAAACCCAGCCGCGCGTCTCGCCGCAAGTTATAATCGCCCGGTATGCCGCAAGAAATACTCTCGGTGGCCGTCTGGGAGCCTGTTCCCGACATGGAAGCCGAGTCGCTGGCCACGCTTCGCGAACTCACCGCCATCGTCACGGCCAAGGGATATGGCCGCGATATGCTCTACCGCGATCGCGAAGCGCACTATGTTTTCCTGCGTTACTGGGCGTCTGAAGAGGCCCGCCAAGCCGCGCTGGAAGATCCTGACATGCAACGCTGCTGGGCCCGCCTAGGAAATGAAATCCAAATTGTGAAAGTTTACGAGACCCTGACGGAAGTGCCGCTCGCCGCAGCGAAGTGATCCGTGCCGATCATCCGCAGACTACGCGCTCCTCGCACCATTTCACCGCGAAAGTCCCTTTCACAGTTTCGCCGTTCTTGAACAGCAGTTCGTAGTGACCGGCTGCGTCGGAGCGTCCGTGATATTTGTCGAAAACGATGGTGGCGGATTGCGCGAGTTTGCAGTCGCCCTCCTTGACGCAGCGCGCCGCCGAACCCGCGTCCGATCCCGCGCCGAGCTTGACGACTTGGCCTTCATGAATGGGCAAGCCTCGCCAGATTGCGACGGAGATGTAAGGTTCGCTGACTCGTTTGCACTCCGCTGGTTGCGTCGTGAGCCTCATCTCAACTGCGGGTCCGTCCCATGGCGCACACGAGCTTTGCATGGTTCCGTAAGAAAAAGACGGCCCGTCGGGTGAGGCGATTGCGGCAATCCCGACCAGGGCAACGACAAAGACCGCGACAGTGACCTGTCTTCGAGCGCGCATACAGGTTCTCCTTGGCTGGTACTGGTTGAAACGATAGCACGCAGAACGCATGCGCAGCAGCGCCCGGGGTTCCGGTGCCGGGTACCCCATTTCTCGCGTCTCTTGCGAGAAGTGGGGATTTAAACTGGAGGCTATGCCCGCACCCATCCGCGAATTTGCCGACAACGCCGTCGACCCCAAAGTCCGGGGATACCTGCATCTTCCTGACACGCCCAGCCTTGATTTTTCCAGCAACGACGGTCTCGTCCTGACCCACGGCGCGGGCTCGAACGCGCAGGCTCCTCTGCTCATCGCGCTGGCCGAGAGGTTCTCGGCCGCTGGATTCACTGTCCTGCGCTGCGATCTTCCCTATCGCCAATCTCGATCCTTCGGCCCGCCCGGCCCCGGCGACGCCGCCCGTGACCGCGCCGGATTGAAGCATGCGCTGGCCGCAATGAGAAAACTAGTCTCCGGGAGGCTATTCCTCGGCGGCCACTCCTACGGCGGACGCCAGTGCAGCATGCTCTGCGCCGAACTCGCGGGGGAATCCACAAAAGAAGCCTCAGACTTGGTCGCAGCGCTGCTGCTGCTCTCCTACCCTCTCCATCCGCCGCGCAAACCCGACCAGCAGCGCACTCAGCATCTGCCCGACCTGCACACCCCCACGCTGTTCGTCCACGGCACGCGCGATCCTTTCGGCTCCATCGCCGAGATGGAACGTGCTCTGAAAATGATTCCCGCAAGAACGAAACTATTGCCGATCGAAGGCGCGGGTCACGATCTGGGATTCAAAGGGAAGGCGAAGCAGGAGGAACTGCCGAGGCTGATCTTTTCTGAGTTCACTAAGTTCATTAAATTGTCATCCTGAGCGATGCGAAGGACCTGTGTAATTTGCTTGCTGCATCGGCGCTAACTGCGAATGCACAGATCCTTCGCGCAAAGACCGCGCTCTGGATGACAATTAAATTCTTAGTTGACCCAGCCCGACTTCCCACCGCCGTTCCCTTTGCGCGGGTCGTCATCTGGAGGAATGTAATTCCCATGCTCGTCGAAGTGGACCTGGCGGTCGTGCTTCGACATGTAGACTTCAAACTTCCTCGCCGCCCGCCGCCGCTTCCAGCGGTAGTAAGAATTTCGCATGCCGTAATAGCGCTCGGCAAGTCCAACGTTCACCAGCGCCGGCTTGGGCCCGCGTCGCACATAGAGCCAGCCGAAGAACAGGCCACCCAGGTGGGCCACGTAGGCGACGTCTCCACCGCCGCTCATCGCTAGCGCCAGCGTGACAACAATCAGAATCCCGATGAAATATTTGGCCTTGATGAGGAAGGGGAACGGAATCATCATGATTTCGTTCTCCCCAAACAAAATCCCAAACGCAATCAGAATGGCGAACACTCCGCCCGAAGCGCCAATCGTTGAACGGTTCGGATTGCCCAACAGGTGCGAGTAAGAAAGGGCGACCGTGGTGATTGCCGCGCCCACCACCCCCACCCAGTACAGTTCGAGAAAACGCCGCGTGCCCCATGCGCTCTCGATAGCAGACCCGAACATCCAAAGGCCCAGCATGTTTCCCACCAGGTGCCACAGGCCCGCGTGCAGAACGCTGTATGTGACCAGTTGCCAGATCTGTCCATGCACGACGTCGACCGGCGTCAACTCGCCGTAGATTTTGATGTAGGCATCCACGATGCCCAGCCCGGGAATTAGGGACAAAAGCGCCATGAGCAGGAAGATGCCCGTATTAATCCCCAGCAGCCACGTCACCGCCTTGGTGAACGGGGGCAGGCTCAACGTCATGGGTTCGCCGGTTCGCCGCACAGAATTACCTCTGGTCCATTCTACTCGTTTGATGCGGAGCGCAACGGATCAGACTCCAGGATCTGGCGCACGCGGGCAGGCCGCCACTGCGACCCTACAACGGCAACAGCAAACTGTCCGCGGGGAGACAACCCTCATTAGGCTGGCCGCTTCTGACTCATCAAGCTGCAAGCAAGATCGATTGCGGCACGAACTCACCCTGAGCCTAATGTACAATCTCGTTTTTCCCATTCAGAACGCCACAATAAGCGGCCTTCATCCTTCATGAAGGCCGACGGAGGCAGCACATGAAAGCAAAATCCCTGCTGGTGCTGGTCGCTCTCCTGTTTTCCGTCCAAGTTATCGCTCAAGACCACAGCCGCCTCGAGGTCTTCGGCGGATACTCCCGCGTCGGCTATTACTACTATCCGGCCTACACCGGGCCCTGGACCCTCTCAAGCTTTAACGGGTGGGAGGCTTCGGCCGCATACAGACTCATCCCGCACCTGGGAGTGGAGGGAGATTTTGGCGGCGTGTGGGGCCCCGCCGTCTCCTACTGCTCTTGTCCCAGGGACAGAATTAGAACCTACATGGGCGGCCCGCGAGTGACGGCAAACGCAGGCAGAGTCGGCTTGTTCGGGCACGTTCTGTTTGGGGGACTGACCTACGCAACTACCAATGGCGGATTTCAGGGTGCGCCATCGATCTCAAATTCCGACACCACCTTCGCCATGGCGGTTGGCGGTGGCGCCGACCTCTGGCTGGCTCGCCGCATCGGGGCGCGGCTGGTGCAGTTCGACTATCTCAGAAACAACAACTCTATACCCGGATACTTTGCCCATCCCGGGCAGCACGCCAACTTCCGGCTGTCAGCTGGCGTTGTGTTCCGCTTTTGAGCCTGAAATCACTTCTGAGCCTGAAATCAGAAGAGCCAGTCAGCGCTCCGGAACCGGCACTACCGGCAAACTCCGGTGCCCCGCATGGTCCACTGCCCGCACCGCGAAAATCACATTATCCTTCGAAAGCTTGAGTGTGGTGCGAGTCGCGCCCATATTCTGCGCGTGTTCCCACTCCGGGCTCGTCGTGGCCCGCCATAACACTTCATATTCGGTTGCCAGCCCGCCTGGCGAAGCCTCCCAAGTCAACGTGGAGTCATTCTCCAGATCCTTCGTCAATATATGCACATTCGCCGGAGGCGCTGGCGCCGCCGCCAACGACGCCAGCGTCGCCGCGTTCAGCCGCGCCACGTGGGCCACATATTCATAATCGACGAATTTCGGCAGATCCCCATATTCAATGCCGTTTTCCGTGCGTACGTTCTGGTGCTGGTGATGAAAATCCTCGCGATACTCCGTGAACCGCACCGCCGCGAATCCCTGCCCGTTGAAGGCATAATGATCGCCGCCGCGCCGGTAGCGATCCAACCGGAACACCAGGATCGGCTTCACCCCCGCATCGTAGGTTCGGCCCACATCGGCGATGTACCGCGCCAGCTCCCGCGATCCGGAATCACTTTCTCCGCCCAAACCGCGAATGCGCCGGATATCCTGCTCTGTCGCCGCCACTGGCACGCCCTCCGAGAAAACGCGCACCACAGAATGATCTTGTTCCGCACTCTTGTCGCCGCCCACAATGTCGTTGTTGAGCACTGCCTCTAAATCCCAGCCCTCCTCTTTCGCCAGCTTTTCTTTGACGAGCTGGGCGAAATGACGGCTGCCGTTCAGCCCCTGCTCTTCGCCCGCGACGGTGAGAAAAACAATCGTCGCCGGGAATTTCATTTTGCTCAAGACTCGCGCGCATTCCAGGCTGACGGCAGTTCCGCTGCCGTCGTCGTTCGCCCCGGGGGCGTCTCCGTTCACGTCGAGCGTGTCGCTATTGCGCGAATCGTAATGCCCGGTCACCAGCACGATGCGTTTCGCATTCGCGGCGTCCGCGCCCTTCAGGACCGCATAAACATTGGTGATTACCGTTGCCTGGGGAATACGCTCCTTGGGCTCTTCCGTGAATTCGTCGGTCTTTACTTCCAGGCATCCGCCGCAATCTTTTGAATAGCGTTCGAACTCCGACTTGATCCACTCCCGCGCCGCGCCAATTCCGTGACCCGCGGCAATCGATGCCGGGTCCTGCGCGGAAATGGTCGACCGCGTCCCAAAGCTGACCAGCTTCTCGATGTTCGCCTGTATGCGCTGCGCAGAAATCTGCTGCAACGCCGCGGCGATCCTGGGGTCGATAGTCTGAGAATTTGCGCCAACCGATCCTCCCGGCCTGGCAGACTGCGCCGCACAGGCCATCGCCCCCAACAAAACTCCGGTGGCCGCGGTGCGCTTTATCGTGCTGAAATGGAGCATGGCTTGATGGTCCCCGTCCAGAAGAATCCCACTGCGGAACGCAATTCCGTTTCCCCAGAAAATCTGGCGTCCCCGGCCTGTTGCCCTTGACCGAACAGCCGAAAAGAATCTAAATATTATCAGGAGGCTCTAATCGGCGAGGGAGGTTTTATGGTGCTCTGTCCTGAATGCGAAACAAATCTGGACGTCGATGAGGAAGAGGTCGACGAAGGGGAACTCATTTCGTGCCCCGAGTGTGGCACCGACTTTGAAGTCGTCACCACCAGTCCGCTCGAGTTAAAGGCCGTGGAGGCAGGCTACGTAGAAGAGGAAGAAGAAGTGGAGGAAAGTGAAGACGGTGACTTCTCCTAAACAGTGCATGGGCAAAAAGCGCATGCACCGACCTTCTGCCACGTGGTTTCCTCTGGGAATCCTCCTGATCGCGTTGCTCTCGCCGACATTCAGCGCTCAGAAGGCACTCCTCGCCGCCCCCCGGCCCGAAGGCAAGCCCTACGCCCTGATCGCAGGTACGGTCTGGGGTCCCGACGATCATCCCGCCTACGGCATCACCGTGAAAATCCGCCGTGGCAAGGACAAACCCAACAAGGTCCGCTGGCAACTTTATTCCGACCACCTGGGCGAGTTCGCGCAGCGTGTTCCCGCCGGCGAGGCCGACTACATCCTCTCCGCCGATCTCAAAAACGTCAAAACGGCCAATGGTAAGCCTCTACGCCTGGTTCAGGAAGTGACCGTCCATATCTACAACGACGAGCGCGAAGACACGGGATTGCATCTCACCTACTAAACCAACAGTGTGTCCCAACCGTGAGACAATAGCAGCACATGAATCGCAAACGATCCGTGGTCAAGGCTGTGGTTGTGGCTTGCGCGCTGCTGGTGGCCCTTGGCGCGGTTTCCGGTGCTACCCCCGACAAGAAAGACAAGGCCGTCGGCCGGCTGCTCTTCGGCAAGGTGCTCGATCCGCAGGATAACCCTATTCCCGATGCCGTCGTCTACGTGACCAACACCCGTACTCGTGCCGTGAAGACCTATATTGTGGGCCCGGACGGCACCTACCGTTTTCCCGCCCTCTCCACGGCCGTCGACTACGAGGTCTACGCCCAGTACAAGGGCCACAAGAGCGACACCAAGTCAGTCAGCCAGTTCGACGACCGCTCCCAGGTCTACATCGACCTGAGAGTCGATGCCAGATAAAAAGCCTGCACCTTAAAAGCCGCACCTTTTTATGCAACTTTTCCCTGCCCTTCCGGGTTCAATATAGGTACGGATATTTGTCTGGAGGCTACTGTGAACGGATTGCAAGTTGGTAAACCTAATCGTACTTCTCTGGCCGCGAAAGCCCTGCTGGCGTGCGTAACCCTGCTGTGCGGCGCTTCTGCCTTTGCCCAGGGCGGCGCCATGAGCCCCTACCAGGATGAAAAAGACGGCGTCAGCGCCGGCGGCAAGTGGATGCAGTTCCAATCGGAAGATAAGATGACCGGCGCCAAGAAGGTCCGCTTCGAACTTCTGGCCAACAACCCCTTTCGCGAAGATCCCAATTATCCGCCCAGAGTCGAATTGTTTTGCGAGGATGGCAAGCTCAAGTTCTCCAATTTTAATCCCGGCGTTCGACTTCCTCCGCCCAATCGTCCCGGCTTCTGGGGACAGCCCCAGCTGGAAGTCGAGGTTCGCATTGACGACGCGCACAACTTCAAGGGTTGGAACTGGGAGGGGGCCCGCTTCCTTTCGATGGACAAAGGCACCACACGTGGCTTGATCGGCGCCCAGCTCTTTAGAATTGCGCTTCCCACCCGGAGCGGACGGCAGATCGCCGAGTTCTCTCCTGCCGGCCTGAATCTCGATGAGGTCCGCAAAGCCTGCGATCTGACTCCGAAGAAGCCCAGCAAAGACTAGACTCACGTAGCGGCGGACGCATTCGTCCGCCCGCCCGGTCACCACAGAGCGCGGAGACTTGTCTCATCCATGGTTTTGAAAGGGCGCGGCTTCTAGCCGCGCCGTCAAATCCCGAAACGGCGCGGGCTTTACAGTCTGCTGAAAAACTCACCATTGCGGGTAAAAGTGCGTCCCGCTAATCGTTTGTTCCTGGGTCCGCTCTCGTTCTAATCCTCCATCTCGATGTGACCGCGGGCCGGGAGGACGCCT